>WYEB01000010.1_pt1 | contig 95944 bp, 84 predicted proteins | sample 6343061 | NCBI WGS metagenome assembly WYEB01 (sample SAMN13812332, study PRJNA600296) | hot springs metagenome | biome: ENVO:00000051; feature: ENVO:00002007; isolation source: sediment sample from Evening Primrose shelf | place: USA: Yellowstone National Park, Evening Primrose Hot Spring ... | reverse complement strand
GTCCAGCGATAGACCACGGGCTGTTCCTTCAGCCACTTACCCTATCCTCATTGGACTCCAGAATATGTAGAGCCTTCTTGAAGTATTCCTTACGGACACGATTTAATACGCTTTACAAGGTTTTAGTATTTAAATTTACCCAGCCTCAATGCTGTATTGAATAATTATTTTTATCTTAACTAATAGGCTTTAATTGTTCATGCCATTAGCATTGCGTTCTTAGCATAACTGACCATTGCATCGTATGCCCAAACTTTTTGCATAGCTTCCGCTAGCAAACCAATTACGCTTCTTGCCCTAAGGTCTTCTCCAAACTTTCTCTTTATAGATGAGAATATCCCTTCGATAGCCCATCTAAGGCCATACTTAACTTTCTTTGCCCATTTTTTATAACCTAACTTCATGTACTCCCTAACTTCCTGCCTTCTCCTCCTGCTTCCCCTACAACGATAAGTTGTAGCGTTCTTCCTTATCTTTATAGCTGATTCTGCATCGCCATTTGCATTGAATATTTCGTTTGTGTCAATCATCACCGTAGAACTTCTTCAGTTTAATCCCTTTAACAGCTCTATGTGCTTAACAGCAGCCTTTGGCTCAGAACCTCCTTCGATTATTACATCAACCGCCTGCAGCTTCTTTCTTTGACTTCACATCTACAGTTATGTTACCTTTACGTACTTTCTCCTTATTTTTCCATACACTAAAGTCCTATATTCTCCAGCATTGCCAGTCTTAAACCCAGTGCCGTCTGAACCAGCCTCGACTTCATCGTATGTTGGTAGCTTTATTTCAGGCCTCATGTCATGTACCCTGTGCCATATGGTTGTGTAATCATCATGGTAAGGTATCAAGCATAACCTTTCCAATGACCTTGCTATACCCTCAAGTCCCCTTTAACCAACACTGATGCCCTACAGCGTGGATTTTAATGAAAGATTCAGGAAATTCATATGGCCTACCTTATCCAATTCTTCATACCAATTGTCAAACATATCTATCGGCAGCAAAAACTCACTCTTACAAGTTCTTCATTGTAACTCTTCCAGTTCCTTTTGTCGATAAACTTATTACCCCTTCTTTTGCTATTATTATTGCGGCTGTCTTTTGGGTTCATAAGCAAGGAATTGACAGCCGCGCTATAAATAATTATTCAACACAGCATTGAGGCTGGGTAAATTTAAATACTAAAACGTTATAAAGCATATTAAATCGTGTCCGTAAGGAATACTTCAAGAAGGCTCTACATATTCTGGAGTCCAATGAGGATAGGGTAAGTGGCTGAAGGAACAGCCCGTGGTCTATCGCTGGACGAACGGAGAGGGGTGGGTAACCACTAGCTATGAAGTCATGAGAATGATTGCGGTAAACCACAAACCTGTGATCCGCCTTGAAGGAACAATCGCCTTTTAAGGCGGTGAGGATGTCAGTTACCTTACAGTTATCACGGTGACAGGAGCGTTTGTAATGACTGCTAATGTAACTGAACCTGTTATTATATCAGGATTGGAAGTTAAACCACGGGCTCCCATTATAACTGCATCATAATTTTCTTCATTTATTTCCTGTAATATTTCATTCGAAACACTTGTCTCGTTATTTAAACGTCTTAGCTTAAGGGTGAAGTTTACTTTTCCTTTTATCCTTTTTTCAACGAGCTTTCTTATTTTATCTTGGTCACAGTTTTCACAAACGTGAAGAACAGTAATCTCTGAGCCATACCTCATGTTAAAATCTATAGCCAAATCCAAAGCCTTAAGGCTGTTTTCTGAGCCATCTATCGGAACAAGAATCTTTCTAAACCAAAAACTAACTTTATAAGTTGGTTCCATCAGACTAATCTACCCCTTAATAAGCCCAGCGTGCTGTCCGTTAAACTTATCGACTCTTCTTTTTCTTTTAAGCCAAACATGGCTCTTATAGCATCTATGTTTTCAGGCACAACTATTGATTCTTGATGAACTGCATATGTTAAAAATATTTCTCCGTTTGATGAATGAACCGAATCTTCAAAAAAGACCACTTCTGGCACATCATACCTGATTCTTCCTATATCTCTGAATGCCTCTACTATCTCTGCTGTTGATGCGATCTTTGACTCTTTGCTTACCCCTAGAATTCTTCTTGACGATTCCAGAACATTAATTATTTCTTCTCTGTTTGGATTACCGTCAACTTGAACCATTAATGCATGAACGTGCATAAGGGTAGTTGGAACAACGTAGGCCATTGTTAATATGTCTAGGTCTTTTAGAACCGTCTTCACGTCGACTGCATGATGGCTCGGCAGCTCTACTGGGTTTAACAGTATAGAATTTATTGGACCTTTTTTGACTTCTCTTGGATCTGCAGCCCTTCGTATAAGCACTACTCTAACCTTGCGAACCTTAAAGCTGTTCTTGAGTGCACATATAACCCTTAACATGCCAGTTGTGTTGCATGATACAACTCTCACGTAGTTTTTTCCTTTTACCTCATCATAATTACACAATGCCGAAAATGAAGCCTCTGCGACATCTGCATCTTCTCCCCCCTGGAAAATAGCCGGTTTTTTCATAGAAACATAGAGAGCTTTGTTTTTTGCACCAATACCATCTGGCGTAGCGTCTATTACTATGTGAGAATCATTTATCATTTCAACCTTTGTCCCAGCAACTTCTATGCCTGCTTTTTTAAAATTTTCTTTTGAAGATTCGTCAATGTAAAGTTTAATGCCTTTCCTTACAGCCATAGCAGCTTCGTAATCTGCGTTTAATTTCGAAACGCCGACTAACTCCATGTCTGGCTGTTTCATTATTGCGTCTGCTATCCTTTTTCCTATTGTTCCGTATCCATTTACGCTAACCTTTATTTTCATTTTTTATCACCCTTATCGATTGACTTAAGGCATCTAACGCTGGCAACCTTTCTCCTGCCAGAAAAAGTAAAAGAGCCCCTCCTCCTGTTGAAATGTGAACCTTTTTTGCCTTGCTAACACCAGCAAATTGAAGCAAACTGATAAGATGGCCACCACCAATTATCGTATAAGCATCACTAGAAAACGCTGAGTTCATCAGTTTAAGTGTTCCAGTTTTAAACCTTTCATCTTCTATAACGCCCATAGGCCCCCTTAGAACGACAACCTTAGCCTCCTTTAGCAAAGTGGAATAAATGTTTACTGTTTCTGGCCCGATGTCCTTTATTATCCCTTTAACTGTAGTAGCGTAGTTTTCTTCAACGCCGTTTTGATTTTCAACAACAAAGTCTACTGGTATTTCTATTGGAGCTCCTGAAAGTAAGACTTTTCTGGCCCTTGGTATAAGGGGCAAAAATCCTTGATTTTCCAGTATCTTTTTGTTTGCGTCGCCTATGTTTACGCCTTTAGCCAACGCAAAAACTTCTGCAACCAATCCGCCAAGCAGTATACGGTCGGCTATTCTTTTTTTCGACAAATTCTCGATTATTCTTATGCTGTCGAGAACTTTTCCTCCTCCCAACAGAAAAACTTTTGGCGATTCTTCCAGATTAAATATCTTCGAGAGCGCTACTAGCTCTTTTTCCATAAGTCTTCCCGCTGCAGAAGGAAGAACCATTGGAAAACCCACAAGACTCGGTTGGCTTCTGTGGGCTGTTGCAAAAGCATCGTTTACATAAACGTCAAAAAGAGGCGCTAACTTTTTTACCAGATACGTTTTGCTTTGCACTTCGGGAGAAGCTTCAATAAGTTCTTCAGAAGCCAGCCTTACATTATCCAGCATTAACACCTCGCCTTTCCCCAGCTTCTTTATTTCTTCTAAAGCACAGGGTCCAAATACATCGCTCACAAAGCCTACCTCAGTATCTAATTCATTAGAAAGAACATCTCTGTGCATTTCAAGCGTTAAAAAATCTTCATCACCAGGTCTACCCTGATGTGTAATTATGACAACTGAGCTATCCTTTTTTATAAGCTCGTTAATTGTTTCTATATGAGCTTTGATTCTACTTGTATCAAGCAATTTTTTAGATTCTTTCTCAACAGGAGAATTAAAGTCAACTCTAAGAAGGACTTTCTTTGAAGAAACGTCAATGTCATCAAGAGTGGGTAGTTCAAGATCAGCTATCTTTATCATCAAATAAGCATATAAAAATACATATAATAAATGTATCTGTATGCAACAGTACTCTTTCAAGTAAACGCTTAACCATTTTAAGGAAATTTATTAGCGACTTATTTTTTAACGGTTTATTGTATAACAAATAAATAAAGGCCAACAGGAAATTGGCGAGCCGTATAAACTCTGCTATAAAGAAGTTCTGAAAGATAACCTTGGGATAAATTTTGCAAGGAATATAATGATAGATAAAGCCTTTGATCTAGTTATATGTGAGCAAAGTCTGAACCAGATAGCCTAAGGAACTGTTCAGACTCAATACCGTTGGGATCGTACATAGTAATAGAGAGCTCTTCAACATGGTACTGGGCATATAGGATATTGTCTGAAAGGCACAACGTTACCTTATCAAACCCGCTAAAGACTAAGGCTATAGCTGAATCAAAGGTAAAGACAGATTCTCTTACGCTTGCAAGCCTGCTAAGGGGGAGGATATATAGCTAAAAGCTACATACCTCCTACGGGTTACCTGAGTTCCGACTAAAATAGCCATTGTTAAGGAGATTGTAGTACAAGATAGTTCCGAAGGTCTTCAGGTAATACAGCGAAAGCTTCTTACTGGCTTCTTATGAAGCTGAATCCGTTATGAAGTCAAAATATCTTGTTTCCTTTTGACCAGTTAACTTCGGGGGTTGTCTACATCCGCCCAGTAGTTCAATTGGACTGGAGATTCCTCAATGAGACATAATCATTCCGTTATTGTTTAAAATGTTCATTTCTCTTTTTTCCATGATGGTTTCGTACTCCATCACGTAAAGGACGTTGCTCTTATCAGCACTTTGTCGTACTTGACCTTTATTTCTTTGCTGTCCTACCTCGACACATTTACTGAGTATCAGGTTCATTAGAGTCGTTCTGCTTTACTCTTCCTATGTATTACACTCATTCTGTTTCACGAACACATTTACTCATCGTGAACGTTCTAAAGCCCGGCGGCCGCCTTAAGGAAGCCAATGAAGACAGGTGATGGCTTCAGAGGTCTGCTTTTGAACTCCGGGTGGGCTTGTGTGGCTAGGAAGAACTTGTGATCTGGAAACTCTATGAACTCAACTAGCCCTTTATCACTCACGCCGGAAATCACCATGCCATGCTTCTGAAGGAGGTCAACGTACTTCGGGTTTACTTCATATCTGTGTCTATGCCTCTCGTAAACAACGTCAGTCCCGTAAAGTCTGTACGCAAGAGTTCCCGGTTTGAGGATAATTTTCTGGGCGCCAAGTCTCATTGTTCCTCCGACTTCCTTGACGCTCTTCTGGTCGTCCAAAATGGTGACCACAGGATGGAGCGTGTTGGGATCTATTTCAGTAGAGTTGGCGTTTTTCAGCCCTACTACATTCCTTGCAAACTCAACCACGCTGAGCTGGAGGCCAAAGCATATACCTAAAAAAGATAAATTGTTCTCCCTAGCCAGCTTTATGGCCTTGATCTTGCCTTCTGCACCTCTGGCCCCGAAGCCTGGAAGGACTATTATACCGTTATAAGACGACAAAACATTAAGTGCGTTTTCATCAGTTTCAAGGTTCTCGGCTTCTATCCAAGATATTTCGGTCTTGAGCCCCAAGTGAGCTGAGGCGTGGATAATTGCTTCCTTTATGCTCAAATAGCTGTCCTTGAGCTTCGTGTACTTGCCCACCAAGGCTATCCTAACAGTTCTGCCTGCGTTCTTTACTCTCCTGACGAAGTCTTCCCACTTAGACGTGTCAGGCGACCTGTACTCGATGCCGAGTTTTTGAGTCAGAGCCTTGTCGTAACCTTGAAGCTTTAGGATAAGTGGGACTTCGTAGACGAGATCCACGTCATAGCTTGAGAACACGTGCTCGGGTCTCAAATTTGTGTAGAGCGCTACTTTTCTTTTGGTTTCCTCGTCGAGCGGGATCTCAGACCTCGCCACTATTATGTGCGGCTGAATTCCTATTCTTCTAAGCTCCTGAACGCTGTGCTGCAACGGCTTGGTCTTTAACTCTCCTGTCGCTTTAAGGTGCTCTATAAGCGCAACGTGGATGAATGCTACGTTCCCCTCCTCCAAGGCGAGTTCCCTCGTTGCCTCGAGGAACGGCAGTCCTTCTATGTCGCCTACTGTCCCCCCAATTTCAATTATGACTATTTCTGCTCCACTATGCTTCTGAGCATCCCTGATCATGTCCTTGATCTGGTTCGTCACGTGGGGGATGATCTGAACGGTTTGGCCTAGGTATTCTCCTGCCCTCTCCTTTCTGATAACCTCAAAGTAGACCTTACCTGCTGTAATGTTATTGTACTTGCTCATCGTTATGTCAACGAACCTTTCATAATGTCCTAAATCCAGGTCTGTCTCCCCGCCGTCCTCTGTAACGTAGACCTCGCCGTGCATGTATGGGTTCATGGTTCCTGCGTCGACGTTCAGGTATGGGTCAATCTTGATAAGCGTCACGCTGTAGTTCATTGACTTCAGGAGTAATCCTGTGGAGGCCGCTATCGTGCCCTTGCCAACACTCGAAAGCACTCCTCCAGTGATTATAACGTACTTAACCAAAGGAAATCACATCTCAAGCTTTGGATATTTCCTTTAAAACTTTAACTGACTCGGCGTTAAGTAGTAGTATCAACTAACAATATCGAAAAATACCTACAGGAAATCTTCTTGCCAAACACAAATCTAGAGGGCACCTGCAGGTGGCCCTTGACTTCAGAGCCTGCACTTAGGTAATAAGGTAAGCCGACAGAGCTGGTTTCAATTATTAAAGGTGAGAACGTCACTGGTAAAATAGCAATGCATGCAGGGAATTAAGACAATCAAAAAGGCGGTTGTGGAGAATGCATGGTTCTTGCAGAAATCAAAGCTGTTGATACTGGATGCGTTGATCGCGTTTGTGTTGATGCAATAGACGATGCTTCTATAAAGAGTACGGTAAGCAAGGCCCATGATCTAGGCATTCTAGTTTTATTTGAATCTGATTAACGTTAAGAGGGCCGAAAGGGTTGTTAAGCTAGGCGCTGATATAGTAGGACTACATGTGGGTCTAGACATGCAAAGGGCCAAGAAGGTCACTATCACGGACATGAAGAAGGAAATAGAAGATGTAGCTTCTAGGGATACTGGTTTCATTAGCCGAGGGCTTAATGCTGATAAAATCAGATAGATCCTTAACCTCCTTATTTTGATTTGCATGGTCGGAGTAGCTATCACAAAGTCTCAAGATTCTTACAGGGTTGTACTCAACATAGTTAATATATTAAAGGGAAGAAGGTAAGAGCGCAGGGGACGAAGCCTCTCAGCTCGATGTAAGACATAGGAGCTTTAAATTCATCGCCAAATAGGTCGTAACTCATTACAAAATGAAGATTTAACTGCGTCACCTTATAAGCCACTTTTACGGAATTTTCGAGATGACCCTCTTATACACGAACAATAAGCTGAAGGCTAAGGTATTCGACTTTGGATATACAAATGTTACTTTAGCCCGGAGGTAAATGAGGATCTGTTCTTCTACAATATATGAACCTCCTAAGTAATTAATTACACAGGCTAAATATGAGATCTTTAATTTGAACTATAGGCTAAGGACTAAAATTTGACCTAAAACAAGCTTTATGAAATTAGACCAAAGTTAATAAAAAACAAAAAATAATTAATTATATCGTTAATTGCTAAGCATCCCTTTACCTACAGAAGTACTAAAGGGGGGCGAAAGTCACCCTCAACGAGATGATGAATAGACCAAACTCCTTTGATGTTAAAACCTTTAATGTTAAAACTTTAGAAGAATCTTACCTATATGATTTCTTTTTTCCATTCTTATTTGAGCTTTATCGACATCATCAATCGGAAAAACGCTATCTATAAGGGGTTTAATTCTTCCTTGTGAGACTAAATTTAAAAGATCCAGGAGGTCCTTGCGGGTTCCAAGATAAACACCAATCATATCTATATTGTTTGCATAAAGTGCTCGAAGATTCATCTGCATTTCTGACCCAGTAGTCATAGCCATGTTAATTATTTTGCCTCCCTTCCTTACCAGTTTTAAAGCCATAGATGTGTAAGCTCCCCCTAGTGCATCAAAAACGGCATCTACACCGTAATTATCAGTTAGCTTTAACACGTTTTCTAATAGCTTATCATCCGGTTTTATTACTTCATCGGCACCTAGTTTTTTAAGTATTTCAGCTTTCCATTCATAAGATGTAGTAGTTATAACTTTCATGCCAGTAGCTTTAGCTATTTGAAGCGCAGCTACACCTGCTCCTCCGCTTCCGCCTAAGATTAAGAGAACCGAGCCGGGTTCTAATTTTGCCCTTTTTATTAACCCGTGATATGCTGTTGTATAAGCAACTGGCAAAGCAGCTGCATATTCTAGTGATACGTTTTCTGGTAATCGAAGAACGTTTTTTTCTGGAACGTTTACAAACTCAGCAAAAAATCCATCTTCATGAACTCCATAAATACCCCTATAAAAGCAGCTGTTCTCATAACCATTTAAGCAGTTTTTACAAAAACCGCAGAATTTCATCGGATATAAAATCACTTTATCGCCTTTTTTGAAAATGCTATCTGAAGGGTCTTCTACATATCCTGAAAGATCAGAGCCAAAGACTCTCGGGAAAGGTTGTCCAGGCAGGTCCATTCTTCCCCATATATCTACATGGTTCACAGAACCGAAAGCAGCTTTTACTAATATTTTACCTGGTTCGCTTTTTGGAACCTCTTTTTCTATTTTTCTTATGACCTCGGTTCCTCCAGGTTTTTCATATACGAACTCTTTCATACCTATCACTTAAAAATTTATGGAACTATTATAATTTAAATATACCTAAAACAAAAAGTTAAGCGATGAAATATTCAGTACCAGCTAGGTTATTAGAGCTTGAAGAATCTGCTACTTTAAAGGCTTCTGAAAAAGCTAACGAAATGATTTCAAAGGGAATTAAAGTGTTCAAGCTAGATGTCGGCGAGCCTGATTTTCAAACACCTAAAAAGATAATCGAGGCCGCTTATAACGCCATGTTAAAAGGTTTTACTCATTACGCTCCATCATCCGGTATTCCTCAACTAAGGCAAGCTATAGCTGAAAAGTATTCAGTAACCCCGGCCAACGTAATAGTTACTCCAGGGTCCAAGCAAGGAATATTTTATGCGTTGTATTCAATAATAAATCCTGGAGAAGAAGTGTTAATACTCAACCCGTCTTGGTCAAGCTATAAACAGATAGTTAAGCTATCAGGAGGCGTGCCCGTAGAAATAAATACAGATAAAAGCTTTACTCCAGATATAGACCTTATAAAAAAGAAAATAACTAAAAAAACTAAGGCAATAATAGTCAATTCTCCAAACAATCCTACAGGCGCCGTTTATGAGGATAGAACAGTAAGAGAAATCTCTCAGCTTGCTATAGAAAACGGATTATTTATTATAAGCGATGAAATATATGACAGGCTTGTTTATGAGGGTGAGTTTGTATCATTCAGGAAATACATGAAATACGAAGACGGTTTGATTTTAATTAACGGATTTAGCAAAGCCTATGCGATGACAGGCTGGAGACTTGGATATGTAATAGCCTCTCCAGAAATAATTAAACAAATGGCAAAGCTGCAGGGTCACACAGCCACCTCTCCAACAACGTTTGCGCAAGTGGCCGCAGTAACTGCGCTTAAAGAATGTGAAGAAGACGTTAAAGCTATGGTTAATGAATTTGCTGAAAGAAGAAAGATAATAATAGAAATGCTTGATAAAAAAGGGTTAAACTATGTTAGGCCAAAAGGAGCATTTTACTTTTTTGTAGATTTAGGTAATTATATAAAAAACGTAGACCCTGCCGAGTACTTATTAGAAAAAGCAAAGGTAAGCGTCACAAGCGGTCTAGGCTTTGGCGACGATTATTCATCATATGTAAGAATTTCCTACGCAACATCCAGAGAAACTATTATTGCTGGGATTGAAAATATATTTAATGCAATTGGAATTTAACTTTGTTGCAACTACATACAGGAATTCAAGACATGAGCTAGAACATGAATTAAAAACGCTTTTGAAAGATTTTGAACCTATTGTGTTTTTACCATTAAAATTAAACAGCGTTTCTTACGGAAAGCTGAACGGAGATCCTATAAGGGCCTCAAAAATTCTGCGGGATTTGGCTTATTCAGATCCATGGAAAGTAAGAAGAACTCTCAGGTTTGTTCCTTTGGAAACTAACTGTTACGTTAACGTCAATGAAATAAAGAAAATAGCAAAAGAAATAGCGGAAAGGATACCTACAGGTTCAACTTACAAAATAGAGGCCGAACTCAGATTTTCTGACCTAAATCGCAATGAACTTATTAAAATTATAGCTGAAGAAATAAAAAGAAAAGTAAATTTGGAAAATCCTGAATACATAGTTGAAGTTCAGGTTATAAATAAAAGCTGCGGAATTGCCTTGCTAAAGGAAAACATGATTTTTAAGAGTCTTGAAGCTAAGCTTGCTGGTAGCAATTTTCCTTGAGAGTTTTTAAATAAAAATACTAAAGGGTTTTTATATGCCTGTTTTTATAATAAATTTTGAATGTCTGAAGAAGATCGTGATTTCGATGAATTAACAGAAAATCTAGATTATTATACACGAACAGAAATTGGAAAACAACAACTCCTGGAAGAACATAAAAAAAGAGAAAAAAGGTTCATCGAAGAGCTACTGAAGTATTATAAACCTCAAAGAGATGTGGTTTGGATGAGCTCATACTGCAAAAATTGTATATATTTTGTAGAAAAGGGTAGCGCTGTAGCAAAATGTGAATATAACGATAGCAAACTCGTTAAACCGTTTTACGGCACTGTAGTATGGAAAATAGTAAAAGACCTTGTAAGTGGGAAATCTTTTTTTGAAGTAGAGGAAATAAAATGGGATCAGAAATGGATAGACGTTGCTAACGAAGAGATAGAAAACGCCATGCTTAAAATAAACAAAGGGAGACCTTATAGTTGTTATATACCAAAAAGGTAATCTGAAGCTTAAAAAAGTTTTAGTTTTAAGCTTATAAATAAGGAAACCTCTTTAAGTTTGTATAATAATGTTTTGGAGAAAAAAGACAGAAAGTAAGCAAGAAAAAGAGGAAAAAGAACCAGAATACAATGTACAGTTTGTAGATCTAAAAAAGATAGAAACTTTAGGAAATGTTCTCGTAGGCATAGCAGTTGATGAACGCGGAAATTATGTTTACTATGTTTTGGAGCCTACGTTAAATCATACTGAAATAAACCTATTAGAAGATATCAAAAAATACTTATTCGAGAAAGTTTCTTTCAATATCAACGAGTCTCAGGAACAGATATGGGAAAATATGAAAAAGCTCATCGATAACAGGCTTAAAGAATTAAAAATGACTGATAAAAGTGAAAAGGTTTACTATTATATAAAGCGCGATTTGTTAGGTTATGGGAAGATAGACGTTATGCTTCATGATGAAGAAATAGAAGATATCTCCTGCAACGGTCCGAACATTCCTGTTTATGTGTGGCATCGTTTTTACGAAAGCCTTCCGAGCAACGTTGTTTTTTCCAGCAAAGAGGAGCTTGATTCATTCGTATTAAAACTCGCTTATAAAAGCGGAAGGACATTAAGCTTTTCTAATCCAATGGTTGATGCGACTCTTCCTGAGGGACACAGAATACAAATAACATTAGGTGGAGAAATAACAGGCAGAGGGACAAATTTTACAATAAGAAAGTTTAGGACAGATCCTATAACAATAATAGACCTAATTAACTTTAAAACTTTAAATGCAAAGTTAGCAGCATATTTGTGGATAGCTATAGAGCATAATATGTCTTTACTATTAGCAGGTGGCACAGCGAGCGGAAAAACGACTACGCTTAACGCATTGACAGTTTTTATACCAATAAATTATAAAGTAATTACCATTGAGGATACAAGAGAACTTAACCTTTATCGTCAGAACTGGATAGCATCTGTTACGAGGGATGTTCAAACCGAGTTTGTAAAGAACATAAGTTTGTTTGACCTTTTAAAGGAAGCGCTAAGACAAAGACCTGATGTAATAATAGTAGGAGAAGTTAGAGGAGAAGAGGCTTATACTTTACTGCAGGCTATAGCTACAGGCCATGGCGGCTTATCGTCGATACACGCTGAAACAATAGAAGCCGCAATAGAAAGGCTGTCTACAAGACCCATGAACATACCTAAGGAGTTCATTGCTAGCACTTTAAACATGATAGGTTTACAACTTAGGATAAGTGCTGAAAAAAAGGTAGCCAGAAAAATGATCGAGTTAGCAGAAATAGTTGGTTATGATAGCAATACAGGAAAAGTTCTGTTAAAGGATTCATTTAAATGGGATCCAGTAACAGATGAAATAAAATATACCGGTGAAAGCAGGATTGCAGAATTGTTAGAGCAAAGGTACGGTATAAGCAGACAAGATTTTGAAAAAGAGCTCAACAGAAGAGAAATCTACCTTAAATGGCTAGCCGTCAAAGGAATAAGAAGAATAGACAATTTATTGGAAATGATAAACAACTACAGAAAATCTCCAGAAGAAAGCTACTATCTGGCGCTTAACGAGCTTAGTTCATTTATTAAACAAGATAATCAGCTAGTTTAATATACCAGTTATTTTACCTATGCCTCTTGCTTTACCTTCTCTAAAAATAAAAGTGTCCCCTTCGTTTATAACTATTGGTCTGTACTTTAACTGGAAAACTACGCTACCAAATTCACCTGTCTTAAGAAAAGGAGGTTGCGAGCTTATTATTTTAGCGACCTCCTTTATTGTATTTAACTGTATAACTGGTTCATAACCTATCTTAATCAAAGTTGGGTGATGTAAAACTCTTATATCAGCCTTAAACTTCCATACAACCTTTACTGACCTTAAATCGTTAGTCAGTATCATTCCGCTTTTAATTTCTTCCGGCGAAACCCTGTTTAGAGCTATAGTTACATACTCCCCAGCATAAGCCGAATTAACAGGTACGCGGTTTTTATAAATAGAAAACGCATTTACTTTTTTAAATGAACCATCAGCCATAGGTCCTATAAATAGTTCTTCGTTTTCTTTTATAATGCCTCTGTTTATCAATCCGCTTATAACTGTTCCTACGCCAGCAACTCTAAATATATCATCTATATAAAGCATAAACTTTTCTTTTCTTCTTTCCTCCCAGTTTATTCTTTTTGGCAAAAAGTTCATGAACTTCTTTAAAAGATCAATGCCTTCTCCTGTTTTGTTAGATACTATAAATATAGGAACTATCCTTCCGTTAGCTATATTTTTAGATGCAACAATTAAATCAGATTCATCCTTTACCATAAAGGGTATCTTATCAATTCCTGGCATCTTCAACATCTTTATGACTTCATTTATGCTCATTTCCGCTACCGGCTTTGGTGCCATATCCACTTTTGTAAACACTATTATAATCGGAATTTTTAGAGCTACAGAAATACCAAGATGTTCTTTAAAAGTGCCAATTGGCCCGCTACTTAAAGAAACAACTAAAATATTATAATCTGGCAGATTACCCATTATTCCTTTAAGCGTAGTTTTAAAATACTTTTCATGCCCAGCTAGATCAATAAGATATATGATTTTGTTGCTTTTTAGATAAATTTCTGATTCGTTATAGTTCTGTAATATATCGTTTACAAGCCTTCCCTCTGAATCGTAACCAATAATGTGAACAGATACAGAAGAAGTTCTTCTCATCTTTATTTCGTGTAAATACCTTGCAACCAGTGACATAGCATAACCGTTACCATTATCAAGAGTTGAGAAAGTTAGAACGCCTTTTAAAGTTGATTTGCCAGCATCTACGTTCCCCAAAAGGGCTACAGAGACTTCTACTGGAGGATAATTTCTTATTCTTCTAACGTAGACTTCCGCTATTGCGCCTTTTTCTCCCATTACAGTTCTGATTATTTGTATGTTAGCTCCTGCTTTTTGAGCGATTATCTTTAGGTTGTTCAAAGAATTGCTTAACTCTTGATCAGAAAGACCAATAGGTTGACCATCGTCAGAGAGGCCAACAATATAAAAGGCTTCACCGTGCCCTTCGTTTAGCCTGTAAAGCATTTGTGCAGCAAGCCTTTCAGCTTTTTCTTCTGTTAGTTTATCAAGTAAAAGTTTATACTCAATGTTTCCTTCGTCACTTTCTTTATCCATTTTTAATACATTATATTTTTATAATATTTTTATATAAATCCTTTAGTATTAAGGATTTTCTCCAACTTTCTTCAGCGTATTTTCTTTGCTGCGGTTTTACTTCACCAACTACTTTAGCCGGGTTGCCCATTACTATGCTGTTTTCTGGTATAATCATGTACTGAGGGACTAGACTTCCTGCTGCAACAAAGCTGCCTCTACCTACGCGCGCATTTTCAAGTATAATAGAACCCGCGCCTATAACGCTTCCTTCTTCTATTATTACTCCTTCTAGTATTGAACCTTTACCTATTGTTACTTTTTTGCCTATAATACAGGCACTTTCGTCTGGTTTTATCAGAACACCGTCAAGAACGCTACTGTACTCGCCAAGTTCTATCGTATTAGAATCACCTCTTAAAACAGAATAAAACCATACGCTGGCGTTTTCTTTTATCCTTACGTCGCCTATTATTAAGGCGGTGCTAGAAACATAACTAGAAGAATGAATAAAAGGTTTTTTCCCTTCGAATTCTAGAACAGTCATAATATTATTTATTAACCGGTATTAAATTAACATATCCAAAAATACAATAGTTGGGGAGATGCTTTGTTAGATGAAGACTTAATTCAAAGACTCATTAGTAAATTTCAAGATAAAACCATAATTTATACAGGATGTAACGTTAAAAAAATCAACTACAGTTTTTGTTATAATGATGTGGTTATATTTCCTTCTGATTTACCCCCCACAATTTTAGATGATAAAAACAAAATTATAATTTATGGATTAAATGAAGAAAAATCATTATTCAAAGAAGAAGCCATTCCCCTTTATGACCCTAATTTTAAATTTAGCCTGGCGATAGCAGAAAACAAATCGATTTTAATTAAAAAAATTCTAAAAAGCTCATTAAAGAAATCAATAATGCATTTATCAGAGTTTTCTTCTTTAGGTTCTATATCTTTTTATGCCTCTGTTGCAAGGTTGATTGAACCGGCAGTGGTAATTACAGGTACAAGTCTAAGCCCATCACATATATTTAGCCAAATCATCAAAGAAAATTCTGAAATACTAAAAGAGATTTTTGAGACCCTGCAGATTGACTCAAACATAGGTTCCATTTTAAGAAAAAGAGCTGAGACGCTGGCTTTTCTTATGGATAAAAACAGTTCGCAAATTTTTTTAATGAAAATCCATCAACTTATGGATAATAAAAGAGAGTTAGAAGCTAGCGTGTATTTTTTTCACGAGTTTTCAAAATTAGAAGGAAAAAAGCTCAAAGCATTTTCTAAGGATTTTAAGTTTGGAGAAATACCCGACAAAAAGAAAAATGAAGCAGTTGAGTTAATTAAAAAGTTAACACAAAAGTTAAACGATTTCTAGTTTTTCTCTAAGCAAACTCCCTCCTTCTTCTTCGTAAAGGCTTTCTAATTCCTGTCTTTTACGCGCAAGGTAGTATTTTCCATCAGACGTTCTGTAGACTATTGCTGGCTTTACCTGACTGTGAAACGGCATGTTAAAAACAATAGAATAAGCACCAACGTTCTTTATAACCACAAGTTTACCAGGTTCAGCTCCATCAAGCTTAGATTCTGGACCAACCTGAAAAACGTCCATAGAATCACACAGCCTGCCAACCACCATAGGTTTTTCTTCATTAGTTTCATTATTACTTCCAACTACTTCCAGCGGATAAACCTGTTGTAGCAAAGCGATGTCCAGCAAATAGTGATAACCAGCATCTAAGTATATTATTTTTTTATTTCCATAATATTTTGAATTAACTATTTTTGAAACCATAATCGTTGACTCTGCGACTATGTATCTACCAGATTCAACAGCTAAAGTAAAGAAGTCACCATTGACGTCAACCAGTTCATTTATTTTATCTATGATTGTTTTGACTATCTCATCTGGGGAAGGAACTTTTACCCCATAATTTACCGGTGTTCCTCCGCCTATGTCTAGAAAATTGATCTTAAATTCTCTTTCTTTTTTAATTTTTAATATAAGCTGTTTGACCTTTTCCAGTGCTTGCACATAAGCGTTAGGATCTTCAAGCTGGGAACCTAGGTGAAAATGGAATCCCCCAAACTTAACGTTTGGTTCGTCCATCAATACTTTTACCATTTTATATGCTGATTCTGGGTTTGTTCCGTTAATTGGTACCCCAAATTTGCTTACTTTCATAGCTGATTTTACTTCAGCTCTTACTTGAACCTCAGGATTTACTCTTATACTTATTTCAGGTGTTATGTTTAGCGTTTTTCCAGCTTCGAGCGCGTTATAAAGTCCTCTCATAGAACTTACAACAATTCTTCTGATTCCTTTAGACATGACGTTTCTGTATTCTTCTTCCATTTCAGTAACACTGGTGTAAATGACATTTTCCGGTTTTCCACCTGATTTTAAAAGAAAGTAAAGCTCTTCCGGTGAAGTTACGTCAAAATAGCTGTCTAACTTGCTAAGGTAATTTAAAACAAAAGGATTAAAGTTTGCTTTAACCGAATAAGCTATTAAGGAAGGGCCTTTATAAATAGAATACGCTTGTTTTAACTTGCTATAGTTTTTACCTATTTTTTGTTCGTCAGTCAGATAATAGGGAGTTCCAACTTTCTCTGCAAGATAGTTTAGAAGTTGTTCATCGTAAGTAGATTGTGTAAACGCTGTTTTCTCTTCTTTATAAAGAAGGCTGATTTTTTCCATTTTATTATTTGTATTATCCTTTCCCTAATCTCTTTTTAAACTTATCTGTATAAAATTTCAATCATTTGACAAAATTAAATTTTACAAGTTAAAAATAGTAAACAAAAATAAAAAGGTGTTTTCTAGCTTGCAGCAGAAACCGGCACATAAATATACTTACCGCTTGTACCACCTACTATTTTGATGTACCCTTTTTCTCTGAGTTGTTCGAGAAAATCTTTTGCAACGCTAACTTTGACACCTGTTGATTTTGAAAGTTGATAAGCTGTTACATACGGCATATCTTTGATTATTTTCATAACATCGCTATCGCTTAAAGTCATTATAAATTCTGATTTAGACTTGTTTCTTTCTTCCGATTTATCTTTTTTCTTTTTCTCTAATAGTCCCTGTTTTTTAAGCTCTTCTCTCATCTGTTCTTTTTCCATAGCCGCAAGTGTCTTTTTCTTATTACCTCCCATGTGTTTATTTCACTCTAAACATATTAAAAACTTTTTCGAAATATCTTTACAAAATATAAAATTTTAACCTAACGGAGTTAAGTCTTCTTCCGTGAAAGTAAATCAAAACTTTGATTTTATGATAAAATCGTCACCTTTCTGTTTTATGTTACTGTTTTCCTTAAATCAGCTTTAAGCTTTTAAGCTAGTTAATCGAACAAGCTGATTTCCTAAATTTCCTTAAATTTTTATCATTAATTGCAAAATACATGATTGAGAACTAATAAGCTTATCCCTTTTCTTTTCTATTATCTTCGTGCTAACAATGTTACGTAGTGTCAGTCCATTTTAATGGTTACAGGTTTTTTGAACATGTCAACATCTTTTTTAATAATGAATTAGTTATACCAACATAGGGTTCTTTTGCTTGAGGTTGTTCCTTACTGTTAGACAGGTTTAAAAACATGCATTACCAATGATTTATCCAATATTTCATTCTAATGTATAATGCGCTTTAACATTATTAGGTAGCAGGACTGTGTATAACTTGCATAAACGTTAAGAAGCCATTTTTATACTAAAAAATTTTAAACCGCTGTAAACGATGGGTAGTTCATTCTTAAACAGATTAAAATTTTTATAGTGTAGTTTTTAATTTATTTCCGTAGTGAAGGAAAGATCGCCATTAAAAATAGCGGCAACAAAAGGTTATGTTACACTTATTAAAGGGCATCCTGGTACAGGTAAAACTCTTTTTTCTTTATCTGCTAGCGCTTATTTTGGAAAGATAAAATACATATCCTATTCAGAACCCGAAAGCTATATAAAAGAAAAGCTAAAAAATACAACTAATAAAAAAGTTGAGCTTAAATTCTTAAACGTGATAGGTAATAGCGAAATAGTTATTTCTGAAATTTTGGATGGTCTTAAATCGGGGTACCTAGTTATAATAGATTCTATCAATGCGCTTCTAGAAAACTTTAAGGAAAAAAGGCCCATAGAACAGATCCTTTACGGTTCTTCTAAAACCAAAAATGGCACCCTCCTGATGATATATGAAGGAGAATCGGAAAGCGAAGCCGATTACATTTCAGATGCAATTTTGAACTTTGGATATACAGAAATAAAAGGAAGAAAAATAAGGAGCATTAAAGTAATAAAAGATAGAAACTTTCCTGTAAGAGAAGCGCCTTTTCTTTTTACAATCGTAAACAACAAAATCAAAATTTTTAATACTTCGTTAAAATTTAAATTGGATAGCCTTAGCGCTATTAAAAGGGTTGATATGCCTGAATCTCCATATAAGATGCTCGAAGAATCAGATGTTCTTGTGAAAGTTTCTAAAGAAGTCCACAATGAGTTGATAAAGCTCATGAAAGTATTTTTTGCGACGTTTTATAAGAAAAAAGGTATGAAAGTGTTATTAGAGCTTGCCGAGGAAGAAAATGAAGATTTTGTTAAAAACATTATTGTAAATTTGGCGGGTGAAAATTTTATTCCTATTTTTATTAAAAAACCTTATTTAAAAAGCTATGAAGAAGCTAAAGACTACCTAACGCAACTCGAAAAATATCTGGCTGATCAAGATTCAGGGATATTAATATCCGATACTTTATCGGAAGAGGGTTTTGCAAGTTCAGAAGCTTCACTATATAGCAAATTTTTGCAAGAAAAGAACTGGATTCTTAAAAAACATTTAATAAGAAAACTGACATTCACATATGAGAATTATGTTTCAACAACCTTTCAGGAAAAATACTCTGATGCTATAAAGAGTTTTATAGATTTTTATGGAACTCTTGTATGGATTTCTGAAAAGCCCTTGGGTAACGCGTACGCTATAGAAGTAAAAAACGCGGGAGGATTTATTTTAAAAAATTATAAGCTTGTATAACGCTTTGAACAAAAGAATAAAATTTCTCTTTTTGCTGTTCTTACTATCTCTTCTATCCCAGATGCCGCTTTCATTAATAAGGTTCTACGCTCCAATTTTTGCTGTTAAAATAGGGGCTACAGGACTTATCCTTGGCCTGATGGGATTTTCCTACGGCGTAGTTTATACATTTTCAGCATACATAATTGGCAAAAAATCCGAAAAAATAGGTTATATAAGATCTTTAGAATTTGGTCTAATTTTTTATGCATTAATAATATTATTGTATGTCTTTGTAAAGATTCCTTATTTGCTGATACTGATAAGAGGATTAGAAGCGTTGTCGATGAGTCTTGTCTGGCCTTCTTTAGAAGCGTTGTCAAAATTTTTTGATAATAAAAAAGCATCTACAGCGATGTACACTATAGGCTGGTCTTTTGCTTCTACAATAGCACCATATTTAGGTTCATTATTTACTTTAATTCTTGTTTTACCTTTTATAATAGCGTCAGCTTTTTCCCTTCTTGGAGGAATTTTAGCAATATACTTAGAACCTCTAAAGTATGAAGAAACAAACGTTATTTCAAAAATAGATTTAGGTAAAGAAATAATATTTCCAATTTTCTTTTATGGATTTTCGGTCTCAATCATTTATGCGTTTTATTCAGCATATGCAGGAATTGTGTTTGGTGTAAAGGGTTCAGGAATGATAATGTCAATTTCAAGCGTTTTTATAGTAATGGCTTTTCTTTCAGCACCTTTGTTTAAGGATGAACCAAAAATTGGAATAACATTAGGACTAGGACTTCAGGTCTTTTATGTTATTCTTTTTGTTTATAAAGAGTTTTTCCTGCAGCTTGTTTCGCTTTCTTTAATTTTTTACGGTTCAGGGATTATATATTTTTATGTTCTTTATAAAATAATGTTTACAGAAATTAAAGGCCTTGGCATAAGAACAGGAATTTTTGAATCAAGTATAGGTGCTGGGTATACTTTGGGGCCTTTAATAGGTGGCCTCGCTTCTTTTTATGGGTTTGATTATATATGGCTAGTAGCTTTTATTGCAGCTATAGTTTTTTTATTCTTTTGGGTTTTAATAAAATTCTTACCATTAAAACGCGCTGAAACGATAAAAATGCAAATGAAAATTAAAAAGTCAAATAATAAGGTGTCTTACATACTCACCGCCTTAAAAGGCGATTGTTCATTCAAGGCGGGTCATAGGTTTGTGGTTTATCGCCTTCATCTTCATCACTTCATAGCTAATGGTTACCCACCCCGCTTCGTTCGTCCAGCGGTAGACCACGGGCTGTTCCTTCAGCCACTTACCCCTATCCTCATTGGACTACAAGATATGTAGAGCCCTCGTGCAACATTCCCTTACGGGACACGCTTTAATACGCTTTACAACGTTTTAGTAATTTAAATTTACCCAGCCTCTAGAAAAGGCGAGGCTTTCGTTCATTTTGTAAAAAATTTATAATCTGGTCAAGTTAAATTTTTTCGTTGGTAAATGTTACTAAGTGATACTTTAAGCAGAAATTATATAAAATTAGATCCAGAAAGAAATAAAGAAGTTAAAATTTACGTATGTGGAGTTACCGTTTACGACTATAGCCACGTAGGTCACGCGCGAGTTTTTATAGTCTTTGATGTATTAAGGAGATTACTGCAAAAGAAAGGATTTAAAGTGACTTACGTTCAGAATTTTACAGATATAGATGATAAAATCATAAACAGAGCCAGAGAATTGGGCACAAGTTATAAAGAAGTTTCTGAAAGGTTTATCAAAGCATACCTAGAAGATTCAGATGCATTAAACCTTCTGAGGGCAGACCTTTACCCAAGAGCAACAGAACACATTCAAGATATAGAAGAGTTTATAAAAGGACTGATCGATAAAGGTCATGCGTATATTTCTAGTGATGGGGTTTATTATGACGTTAATTCATTTAAAGACTACGGTAAACTTTCAAAGATAAAAAAAGAAGAACTTATAGCAGGAGCAAGGATAGAAGCTAACGAGAATAAGAAACACCCTTTGGATTTTGCATTGTGGAAAAAATATGATGAAGAACCTTATTTTGAAACAGCATTTGGAAAGGGAAGACCAGGTTGGCACATAGAATGTTCCGCCATGATTCGTAAAAACTTGGGCGAGACGATCGATATTCATGGTGGTGGAGAAGATCTAATATTTCCACATCATGAAAATGAAATAGCTCAAAGTGAAGGATTAAGCGGTAAACCATTAGCTAAGATATGGATGCACGTTGGCTTAGTCAAGTTTGGAAAAGAAAAAATGAGTAAAAGTCTTCATAACGTCGTATATATAAGAGATTTTTTAAGAAAATATGGACCGAATACTTTGAGAGTTTTTTCGCTTAGTTCCCATTATAGGGCTCAGTTGGAATTCAATGAAGAAAAAATAAAAGAAGCTATTGAAAGCTGGAAATCAATTGAAGATGCTAAATATAGCTTAATGCAGACTTTCGACATAAGCTCTGACGTAGATGTGGCTGATATAAAGAGAGAAATAGACCTTGCATTTAAAGATCTAGAAAATGACTTGAACACGCCATCAGCCTTAAACCATATGTTAAGGGCGTCAAAGATCATAAACAAACTTTGGGCATCCTTAAAAATTTCAGCAGAAGTTTCAGATAAACTAAAGGAATTTCAAGATCTGTTCGAAGTATTTGGGTTTAAACTCACGGAAACTACATCTAAAGAAAGAGAAATGATAGAGGAATTAATTGTAAAAAGAAATAGATTAAGACAAGAAAGAGATTTTAAAAATGCAGATGCTATAAGAAAAACCTTGCTAGAGTATAAAGTAAAGCTTATTGATACTCCTTTAGGAACTTTTTGGAGAAAAGTTGAAGTTTTATGAAAATTTTTAAACTTTTATTATCTTGCCGTACCGTCCTAGATTAAGTCTTTTTTCCTTTTTAAAGTTGCTTACGTAGCCGTTGATGATCTGAACTTTATCGCCTACGTTTACCATATCTATTTGATCATTCCATAAAGTTAGTATTATACTTCCGCTTTCATCTTCTAAAACAGCGTCTGCTACGTTTGCATCTCTACCATCCCACAGTTTTACTGTTTTAGGTTCAGATTTATTTACTACTTTTCCCTCTACCTTAACTCTCGCGCTTCCAATCGAAAGATCTTTTATTTTCAATGTTATTTATTGCTTATAACATCTTAAAAAATGTTAGGTTAAATCCATATGACACGATGTGAAAAACAATTACACTATTAAATAAGAACAAATTCTATTCGTTTGTTATGTGAACCTTTGTTTTCAAAGTTAGTTATCTTTATGCTCCCTATTTCTTTTATGTTTTTAACGTGGGTTCCCCCATCCATCTGAACGTCTAAACCAACAATTTCCACAACTCTGACGATTTCAAGTTTTTTAAGAAGCTCCTGTCCTGGCTTGGTTCTTGCTAAATCAGGGATGCTTTCTGCCTCTTTTTTTGATAAAAATTTTATAACCACGTCTCGACCGTTTTTTATTTCGCTGTTTATCATATATTCAATTTGCGGGATCATGTTTTTGTTCAAACCAGGATAATCAATGTCAACCCTCGCTTTATCAGCATATATTTGTCCGCCAGTCAAAAACGCTTTACCGAAATTTTTTCTCATCACAGCATCAAGCAGGTGTATAGCCGTATGGTATTTCATGTAAGTGTATCTTTTGTCCCAGTTCAGTAGACCTTTGACGTTTTTTCCTACGATATTCAAAGATTTTTCTTTGTTTATATAATGTAATACAACTTCTTCTCTTTTTTCTACCTTTTTTACTTCAAATTTTGTCAAGCTATCTTCTCGTTGGAGCCAGCCCTCATCATTAGGCTGTCCACCCCCACCTGGGTAAAATGCAGTTCTGTCAAGAACTACATAATCTCCAAAATCTTCTAGAACCTTTGCTGTAAAATCTTTTATGTAAGAATCTTGAAGATATAAAAGCTCGGTCAACTTAAATCTCTTGACTCACCAGGTTTTAATATTAAAACCTCAGTAGAAGGTCGAAGTTTCTTTACTTTTTCGGCAAAAATAGAAGGATCTTGCTTGATTATATCAAAAGTGTTATAATGCATTGGTATGGCATATCTGGGAGAAATTAACTGGACGGCTACTGCCGCTTGTTCAGGGTTCATTGTGAAGAAACCTCCAATCGGAAGAAGGGCTACATCTGGACTGTAAACTTCTCCGATTAGTTTCATATCTCCAAACAACCCTGTATCACCCGCATGATAGATACTTAAGCCGTTTATGTTAATTATCGCCCCCGTAGGAGAGCCATGTGTAGAGCTATGAAATGCTTGCGTCAGGTATACATATAAATTGTTTTTTAAAACTAAAGGACCGCCTATGTTCATCCCTATGGATTTTCCCCCTTTTTCACTTATATAATTAGCAAGTTCGTAAACGCTTATTATGGGAGCGCCTGTTCTTTTTGATATTTCTATGGCTTCGCCTAAATGATCATTATGATCATGCGTTACAACGATATAATCAGGCTTGACTTCTTCTGGCCTAACTGGAGAAAGAGGGTTTGTTAGCCAAGGATCTATCAATATATCACTACCTTGACCTTGTATTTCAAAAGCTGCATGGCCTAGCCACCTAATCTTTACTTGCTCCATAAATTAAATGTAAACATGAACATTTATAAATTCTTTCTGACATACTCACCGCCTTAAAAGGCTAGCGTTCCTTCAAGGCGGATCACAGGTTTGTGGTTTACCGCGATCATTCTCATAGCTTCATAGCTAGTGGTTACCCACCCCGTTCCGCTCGTCCAGCGGTAGACCACGGGCTGTGCCTTCAGCCACTTACCACTATCCTCAAAGAACTCGGGGATATGTAGAGCCTTCTTGAAGTATTCCTTACGGGACACGATTTAATACGCTTTATAAGGTTTTGGTAATTTAAATTTTAGCCCGCCTCTAAAAGAGACGAGGCTTTCTATTTTACAGCTATGCTTATGTGAAAAATTATTTCATCATATTTGCAAAATCATCTCTAAGCCTTTCCTACATGTTTCACAAAGCCACGTTTATCGCTGATTTCATTCGCCAAAGAGCTAAACTTCCTCTTCAAGGCGATGCGGATTCTCCTATCGAAGCTTGGTTACTATCGAATAGCTTTTGCCGTAGTGGACTACCATGTTTATGTATTGATCCTTATGAGTAGTTTGTACTTGCTCCTTCCTGGATATGGCGTTAAAAAAGCTGTAAAGCGTACTGAGACTTTATATTAAGCAAGGTTTGTTTCTTCTTCTCCCCTGGGTTTGAAGGCACAAAATTTTCTTTAGCTATTAAAAAAACTTTCTATAAAATGGACTTAAAATCCTAAGGTTAAAACCATCCGAACCTAGGATCGTTCTTTATATTTCTGCTTTTTATGTTAGGATAAGGTGAATCTAAACGCACAATCTGTAATGTTATACCTCTTTTTTTAGCTTCTGAACTTATCCATTTTTCATCATGAACCTGATCATAGCCAAGCGCAACTATGTCTGGTTTAACCCTTTCTACGGTTTTCAAAAGGTCGTTTTCATCACCTAGTATTGCCGTATCCACATATCTTATAGCTCCTACAAGTTCTGCACGAAGGTTTTCAGAATGTATAGGCTTAACCCCCTTAAACCTTAAAACATTAACGTCTCTTGCTACAACAACTACAAGAATTTCTCCTAATTCTTTAGCTTTTTTTAAAAAATAAACATGCCCTGGATGAATTATGTCAAAAACTCCCCCAGCTAACACAACTTTTATTTTTTTCCGTCCTTCACTTGTTAAATTGCCATCATTATCTATTAATTTATTTTTTAATAAAAAATCTTTATCTTCATTATTTAACGAAAATTCAACACCAGTAATTTTTGAAATATAAATATCTTTTATTAGCTTCTTGATCCTTTCTTCCTCTGTCAATTTTTAACGATGGCCGGATCATAAAAAATTATTTCATACCATACGTATTTACCATCTTCTCCCACATAATACAAACCGAGTGGTTGCAAATTGACGTATTTCTTTTGAGCCCTTTCTAAAGCAATTTTTTCTTTAGATTTTTGCCCTGAGATAAGCTTTGATCCTGCATGCTTTTGTCTTCTTCCTGAAGATGGTCTTTGAATCTTCATTCCGCCTTTACTGACCCTAACTCTTACAATTATGTAGCCTTGTTTTTCCTTATAACCTAGTGCTCTTGCTCTGTCTAATCTAGTTGGTTTTTCTATTCTGAGAATTCTTGGCTCCCTTCTCCACTTTATTAAGTACTGTTTGTATTCTTCTGGCTTTTCTTTATAATATCTTTTCCATGTTTCATTTATATAATCGTACATATTTTTCATTGACCTAACGCCTCTATTAACCTAGATACGGTAAGAGTTGCGGCCAAGCGTTGTGCTTCAGCCGTTTCCCCGCCTATGTGGGGCGTTAATATAACATTTTCTAAGCTTAAAAGCTCTTTATTAACTGGAGGTTCAACTTCAAATACATCTAAAGCTGCTCCTGCTATCAATTTATTCTTTAACGCATATACCAAATCTTCCTCTTTTATAACATTACCTCTAGAAGTGTTTATAATGAAAGCAGTGGGCTTCATCAATTTAAGCTTTGATAAATCTATAAGGTGATAAGTTTGTGGGCCCCCTGGTACGTGAATAGTAACATAGTCAGACTCCTTTAAAACTTCTTCTAAACTTACTTGTTTTGCATCGTATTCCATAAGAGTTTTTTGGTCTACAGAAATTACATCATAAACCAGTATCTTCATGCCTAGAGCTTGAGCGACCTTAGCTACGCCTTTACCGATTCTCCCAAATCCAACAATTCCAAGAGTTTTACCTTTTAACTCATGACCGAGGAATTCAGTTTTTAGCCATTTACCTTCTTTCATAGTTTTATCTGCTTTGCACATGTACCTGCTCAATGCTACCATAAAACCGATTACTAACTCTACTACTGACTGAGTCAAAGACTCAGGAGCATTTACTACCTTTATACCTTTTGCATTAGCGGCTTCTAAATCTATATTGTCAAGACCTACGCCAGCTCTGCCTATTGCCTTAAGATTTTTACCAGCTTCGATTATTTCTTTTGTAACTTTAGTCCTGCTTCTTACCAACAAAGCATCGTAATTTGCTACCACATTTTTAAGTTCTTGAGCAGTTATATTTGGTTTGTAATCTACAACGAACCCTTTTTCTTTAAGCATTTTTATACCTTCTTCATCTATTGGATCACAAACTAATACTTTCATTATATATCACGCCAATCCATACGATTGAGTAAATATAAGTGTATCTTTTATTGCATACGCATTTAATAAAATATGAACTAATATGACCTTACGTCACTTCCCAGTTCACGGCTATGCTTACGTTGAGAAAATAATTACATCTCATATTTTATTTACAAAAATTATCCATAGGCATCTCGCCTGTGTTCCATAGCTGACATCCTCACCGCCTTAAAAGGCTAGTTTAAGGCGGATCATAGGTTCGTGGTTTACCGCCTTCATCTTCATGACTTCATAGCTAGTGGTTGCCCACCCCGCTCCGTCGTCCAGAGGTAATGGAGGTTTCTCTTAAACTCCTTTTATGTTAAATTTCCCTCGTTTGACCCTCTCCAAATATAATATACTTTGTTGTTGTAAGCTCTTTAATTCCCATAGGACCGCGTGCATGAAGCTTCTGAGTGCTTATTCCAACTTCTGCTCCAAATCCAAACTGTTCACCATCCGTAAATCTTATTGATGCATTTACGTATGTGCAAGCTGCGTCAACGTTCCATGTAAAATACTGCGCATCATGTAGGTTATTTGTTATTATAGCTTCAGAGTGTTTTGTACCATGTTTGTTTATGTGTTCTACAGCTTCTTCTACAGAATTCACAATTTTTATTGCCAAAGTTAGATCCATATATTCCTCATCCCAATCTTCATCTTTTGCTAAGATAACGTCAGGAACTATAGCTCTAACCTTTTCATCGCCCTTTATGGTTACGCCATATTTTTTTAGTTCATTTACTAAGATTGGAATGTATTTCTCTGCTATATCTTTGTGTATTAGTACCTTCCTTACAGCATTGCAAACTGCGGGCCTTTGTACTTTCGCGTTTATTATTATTTTAGTTGCCATATTAAGGTCGGCATCATAATTAACGAATATGTGATTGTTGCCTGCTCCAGTTTCTATTACTGGTACAGTTGCGTTTCTTCTAACATAATCGATAAAGGAAGCACTACCTCTTGGAATTAAAAGATCTAAATAGCCGTTTAGTTTAAGCATCCTATCAACAATGTTTCTATCAGTATTCTCAATAAACTGAATAACGTTTGGATTTAGAATGTCTTTAATACTTTCTCTTAAGACATCCACTATAGCCTTATTTGAATTAAGCGCTTCAGATCCGCCTCTTAAAATGACGGCGTTTCCAGACTTTATTGCTAGCCCTGATATGTCTATGGTAACGTTAGGCCTAGATTCATAAACCACACCTATTACTCCGATAGGAACACGAACTTTCTGAATTTTAAGACCATGAACCGTAGTCCAGCCTTCAACAACTTCACCTATAGGATCCGGCAATTGAGCTACCTTTTTTAACCCTTCAGCCGCTGACTTTAGCCGTTTTTCGTTTAGAATAAGTCTGTCTAAAAGCGGATCGTTTTGCCTTTCTTCTTTAAATTTGTTTACATCTAAAAGGTTAGCCTTAATTATCTTTTCTTGGTTTTCAATTAAAGCCTGGGACATTGCTTCTAACGCTTTTCTTCGAAGGCTATCGGAGGCTCTAGAAAGCTCATACCACGCCTTTCTTGCTAAAAGAGCCTTTTCTATTAACTCATCCATTTTATCTTTGGTGAACTATTTGCAAATTTAAATCTTTTTATAACATGTTTATAAAGATTAAAACGGTGGAAGTATCTTTAAATTGACGCAAAAAATCAGGTTATCTGTTTACGTGCCAGATTCGGTTCTTAGCGAAAGAACTAGCCTTATGAGTAAAACAGAAAAGGTAGGACTTATTGCGCGAGCCGCAGCCATTTTTGGTGTAGAAGAGCTTAACATATATCATGATGATGTTCATGGCAAGCATGAAGATTTAGAGCTTTTTTATTCATTACTCAGATATATATTAACGCCGCCATACCTTAGAAAAGTCGCTATACCGTTAAAAGAAGACTTTAAATATGTAGGCATGTTACCGCCGCTTAACATTCCTAGCCATGTTATTACGAAGAATGAAGAACTGAGGTTTGGCTTAGTAATTGTGAAGGGTGATAAATTTTACGTAGAAACTGGGTTAGAAGAACCAGTAGAACTTAAATCTAAAGAAAACATCGAAAAAGGAAAAATAATACCCATAAAGCTTTACAAGGAGAAGGGAAAGATTTATGCGATAAAACATCCTTTCCCAGACTACTTTGGCTTTGAGGTAATAAAACTGTTTAACATAAAACAAGCCTTAGACAAAGCGTTTCAATCTAACGGATCTATAATTTTTACTTCAAGAGAGGGAAAACCTATTTCAAGCGAGTGGGAAAACTTGAAAAAAGAATTTAAAGATAAAAGAAGGTTCGAAATATTTTTTGGTTCTCCAAAAAGAGGCTTAGAAGAAATGCTTGAAGACAAATATAAAAATATGGGTTTTTGGCTTAACATGATAGAGGGACAAAAGGTTAAAACTGTAAGAACAGAAGAAGCGATGTTCATATGTTTAGGGCAGCTAAACACTTTAATCAGGCAAGCTTGCACGTCTTAAGTCCAATAAGAAAGCTTCAATTTCATCTTTTTCAAAAGGCTTATTAAGTATGTGTTTGTCTTTTATACCTTCTCTGATTCCTAGTAAATTGTAAAAATTTATTCCGCTTTCAAACTCTCCATCAATACAACAATAATCGTTCTTTTTAAAAAATCTCCTTATTTTTACACTTTTTACCCATGTTTTTGTCTTATTTTTACCTTCAATATTTATTCTTTCAAGTTTGTATAACTTTTCAATTTTAGCCGCATCGCAACCGGTTCTAAACTTTATACATAAATCTCCTTCAAGTAAAAATGGCTTGTTTAAACTCAAATGTCCTTTAATTTCATAAAAGCTTACTATTTTAACTTCTTTGTTTATATCAAAGTCGATAAGTAAAGGTGCGCTTGATCTTTCTTTTATGCTCTTAAATATAACGTAAACCGGAAACCCATTTCCATAGAATTCTAATTCTGGCATGTCTTTTATTGGCCATATAATTTCGGGGTGTGAAGCTTTAAGCTTCTGAGGTAAATCGTATAAAAGATAAGATTCGAAAGATCCATCTTTTTTCTTCCCTGTCCACCTGCACGCTTCACAGCCATTTCCATTACACTCTTCGCATTTTTCCGCGAGAACTTTAGCCCCTCTCTTTTTGATAAAATTTATTCTGTAAATTGCCCTTTTTTCATTAATATAAACCATATTTTCATGTTCACCTATTTCTACGATTATACTTAAATCCGGCGAATTGGCTATTTTTAGGCCTAATTTTCTTTTTAGATAGTTTGAAATCCTCTGTTTAACTGCTTTTCTAAGAGTAATATAATCTACAATCCCATATTTTAGGGCGATGTCATTTTCAAGTTTCTCCAAAGATTGTGGTAAGCGGACTCCTAACTTAAAAGTTCTGCATTTATATGCGTTGATTTTCATAAAAACGGATTTCTGTATTCTAACATCGTTAAGCAGCCCTCCACAAAGCTTACAGTTCTTTCTGTTTTTTTCAGATTTTTTTAAAAGAGTTTTATCTGGTTTTTTTACAAATCGTTTTAAACATTTATCACACGCGTTAAAATTATTTATAAGATCTTCCTCTAAGTTAGACAGCATCTATAAATTTTAAATACTAATACTTTTAAAAACTAATCGTATGAGTTATGCACTTTCGTACATTTCAATCTTTTTTATAACCGCCGGTTTAATATTTATAGGTTTCTTTGGTGAAATGTTTTTCAGAAAAACAGGTTTCTCAGAGTATATTTTCCTTATACTTATAGGTATTCTCTTTGGACCTATCTTTGGAATTTTCCCATATTCAATAATCGTAAAAATACTTCCTTACTTATCTCAGCTTACTTTAGCCATGATAATGCTCGAACTTGGAATGAGTTTCATGATTGATGATCTTTTAAAGGAAGGTGGAAGCGCCACTACTAGAACGTTGATCTATGTATCTCTCTCTATATTGCTGACTTCACCTTCAAATATTTATTTGGCTGGAGTAATTATTCTTCATTTTTCCTTTCAACAGTAATAGGCGGTGAGACTACAACGGCAGTCGTGCCGTATTTGGCAAAAAGCCTTAGAGCGGAAGATTTTTTCACAAACATCACCCTTGAATCTAGCCTTAACAGCGTGATTTTAATCGTTCTGTTTACATTTGGCTTAAACTCTTTTTTGCAATCTATACCTTTTAGCATAAACGGTTTTGAAAACACAATAAGTTCCTTAGTTTCTCAGATTAGTATAGGCATCGTTATTGGGTTCGTCGCAGCCATTGTATGGATAGAGTTTGCAAGACATTTCTGGACGGAAGAATTCTTTTATATAGCAACAATTGGCTATACGCTTGCGCTATATGCTTTTCTGTCTTTTATAAACGGTAGCGCTATTCTAGGAGTATTAACCTTTGGTATGGTGCTGATGAACAACAAAAAATTTCTGAACCTTTTTAGGACAAATGCAAATGAACAAATTTTAGATCTTCAAGTGAACTATATAAAAATGTTTCAAAAAGAAATCACATTCTTTTTAAGAACATACTTCTTCTTTTTTATAGGACTCGTGTTTTTTATTGATAAGCTGTTTTCGCTCTTAACTTACGTTTATGTAGGAATTTTGCTGGTAATCCTGCTCAGCTCTAGATATATAGCAGTTAAGCTTTCTACAAAGAATAAAAAGTACGAAAAAGCGTATTATGTTATGATGGCTCAGGGATTAACGCCAGCAGTTCTAGCATCTTTGGCTTTGTATTACTCTCTGCCTATGGCGCATTACATAGTTACTATTGCATCATTAATAATTATTGCAACTAACATCATTACAGTTATAGGTTGGGCAAAAGTTATGCCATCACTTTTACAACAAAAAGAATAACTCTTTAAGTGCTTACGTGGACTATATACCTGTAACAGTAGCTGACCTCCTCCCCGCCTCTAGAAGGGACGAGGCTTGTCGTTCATTTTGTCAGAAACCTAAATACTTTTATATTACGGCGGCGTAATTATTACGGCGGCGTAATAATGTTATTTGACGTTAGACCCAAAGAATACAGAAAGGACTTGTACGATAGAGAAAAAGAAATTGAAATGATAAAAGATAGCATACAGAGAAAAACGTGGATAGTAGTTTTAGGAATGAAAAGGGTTGGGAAGACCAGCATAGTTAACGTTTCCGTAAACGAAACTAACAGCATTGTATTAAATCTGAATTTGATGAGAATTTATAATCCAAAAAAGAGTAATTATCCAAGGTCTTCTTTCATCAATTTGTTTCTCGAAAGCATCAATTCAGCGATCAAGAAATACACGCTAGGCGGCAAAGTTTTAAGAGTCGTTTCTAACGTTTTGGGCATCGACGAGAGTTCATTTATAGATTTTAATGCGGTCAAGATAAGGGCAGGACTAAAAAAATTCAGAAACGAGGATATTGGATTTCTGACAAGAGAAATGGATGAGCTAGCGAAAGACAACGGAAAGAATCTGGTTATAATTTTTGATGAGGCGCAAGAGCTTGCGAAGGTTAACGGAATTAATTTTTCCTCTGTGTTCCACGATATTTATGACTATTGCAAAAACACGACCATCATATTTACTGGAAGTATGATCGGAATTTTGGAAAAAGTTCTAAAGAACATTGAATACGAGAAACCCTTCTTTGGAAGGTATATAAGAAGAATTTACTTAGAAAGGTTTGACAGGGAAGCCAGCAAAGACTTTCTGGTTAAGGGGTTTGATGAGGAAGGGGTTAAAGTTAGCGATGAAGTTTTAGAGGACGCTTTAAACAAGTTTGACGGCGTTCCTGGCTGGTTAACGTTTTTTGGTTCAGAATATTCGTTCTCTTTAAAGCACAATAAAGCGATAAAAGTGGATGATATAGTAAAAATGGCTATGAAAGAAGTAAAGGAAGAAGCCAAAAACTTTATTTTGAGCACACAATCAAAGGAACGCTATTCAGCGACAATTTTGGCGTTAGAAAGGCTTGGGGGCAAAGGCGAACTAAAACAAATCACCAAAGTTGCGAGCTCGATACTTGGAGAAGATGTTCCAGAACCTAGAATTTATGAAATATTAAACAGATTGCTGGATTATGGGTTCATAGAAAAACAAGCTGAAGAATACAGTTTGTTAAAGGATTTACCGAACAAAGTTGGGGTGGTAGAAGCCGCAAGCGAGTTGTTGAGCTCCTAGAACTACTGAGCTGACCTCTTCCCTGCCTAGTTTTGGAACTGCTCATCCTGGGACTACGATAACTTATGAAAGCGAACAAACTGCGAGGGGCGTTTCGAGCGAGTTTGTCTTAGTTTTGGACAAAAGTTATAAAACAAACGAAAACCTCGTCCCTTCTAGGGGCGGGGTAAAGCTTTTAAATTAAAACTGCTATTTTTGTTTTAAGATGCTCTCCTCTGGTCAACTCTTAGGACATGAGGAGCGGGAGCCGAATTCGCCCGCAATGCCAGAGGAGGGCATCTACGAAGTTACGTATTCAAATAAGAGGACAAACGTCGTGCGCCTTTTCCCGAACGGTTTTCAAGAAAGAAAGCTCAAAAAGTTAGCGAACATTTCAGCAAAACTCTTCAACGAAATTAACTACGAAAGGAGACAACAGTTCTTCCAGCAACATCACGTGGATTTTAATACAACGTGGGATAAATACTACGAGAAGTATAAGGATAAATTAGGTAGCGCTAACGCTCAAGAAGTCATGAAAAAGAACAACGAAGCCTGGTCTTCCTTTTTCTCCTTGCTAAGGCTGAAGAAAGAAGGAAAATTGCCGCCATTCATAAAACGCGTTAGCCCACCGAATTACTGGAAGGACAGGGAAACTAAGAAGAGGAAGCTAATGCTCGTGATAAGACAAGACAGGTACGTTGTGGACGAGCAGAACCATAAGTTAATCCTCAAGGACTTTGAGCTCGAAATTGATTTCGTAGGCAGGTTAAAGTGGTACGGTAAACAAGGAAGGCTTGAAATATACTACGACGAAACTAGGAACGCGTGGTACGCTTCAATCCCCGTTGATGTAGGCATTGAAATAACTAAAAAGGGAAATAAAAGCAAGCATATTGTTCACGGCAAAAGGAAAAGCATTCAGGTTGAATCGCCTAAAGGAAACAAAATGGCTTCAATAGACTTAGGCATCAACGTTTTGGCAAGCGTAATCGTAGAAGACGGAACTTGGTTGCTGTACAAAGGCGTTAGGGCTAAGGAAGATTATTTTTACTTTGAAAATAAAATAGCAGAAGTACAATCATTGGCAGACAAAACGAAAAACATGGGTAAATATAAAGCGTATGAGGAGTTATTAAAAGAGAAGAGGAATTTACACTGGAAATTAAGGAGAAGGCTTCGTCACTTGTACAGGAACTTTGCTTCGCATTTAGTAAAAGAGTTGCACGAACTAGGCGTTTCAACTATATACTTAGGCTACCCTATCGAGATAGCTCAGGAGAAGGGCAATAAATTTACCGTAAACGTTTGGTCTTATTGCAAATTCATGGATACAATAGAACTTAAGGCTCAAGAGTATGGAATAAAAGTGTTTGAGGTTGTTGAGTATAATACTTCAAAGTACTGTGCTTATCATGATGTAGAAGTCGAAAGAAACCCGAGAGGAGTAGTTATTTGCCCTAAAGGACATAGACTTCATTCAGACCTTAACGGCTCATTGAACATTCTCAAAAAAGCAGTGGACGTAATTGTTTCAAAAATAAAGAAGCCTATATCTTTCATAGTAGATCACAAAAGAGTAGCACCCGTAAAGGGGTGTAACCCTTAAGACCTCAGGGAACCCTCGCCTTTTAAGGCGGGGAGGAGGTCAGAGTTTTTTGCTCTTAATTTTTTAAACAAAACAAGACAGCAGTGCATAAAAAATAAAGTGAAAGAATATTTAGAAACCTTTTTTAAGTAGGAAGTCAGTGCGGTTCTATTGTTGATCTTTGATTCTCCTTTTTCCACAACTCCTTAGGTATCTCATAACTAGGTACGATAGACCACTGACCTCCTCCCCGTCCTTGAAGAGGCGAGGCTTGTCGTTCACTTTATCAAAACTTTTTTAGCAAAGATGACGCTTTTATGCAAACCATAAACGATCCTGGGATTTTATAATGGTAAATCATACTATATTTTTGCGATATTAGGTTTATAATAGCTAAGGCGTTTATCTGACTCCAACGTCAAAATGTTCTGTTGGCGTAGTGAACTATCCTGTCCTCACTAAAAGGGGTTTCCGTTTCGCTTAAAAGCTTACGCGCAGAATACTTTGCAAGTAACTCACAATCGCAGAGGCGTTTTCATCCCTGGGCGTCTCGCCTAAGTTCCACAGGCAAAGCCCATTTGGGAATTAACAATATAATATTTCTTATTTTTCTTATTATAGAAAATTTCAAGGGGTTATCCATCCCCTACCTCTCGGAAAGGTATTTTCACCCTTAACTATTATCATTCAAAAAATATCAAAATAACATAGATAAAAGTTCTTAAAATGATAAGCGTATGAAAGCGTTATTTTTTATAGTAACAGGTAAAGAGAATCCAGAAAGGTTTTCGCTCGCACTTACTATGGCTGCGAGATCAGCGATGAACAAAAGATACGATGATTTAAAAGTGATATTTTATGGACCAGGTGAAGAATATTTAACATCTATAAACGGTCAAGATCTTGAAAATTTTAACTATCTTCTAAAAAATGGACATGTAGATAGCGCGTGCGTATATTATGCTTCTTCAAAAAATATAAAAGAACAGCTGACAAAACTTGGTATTAACTTACTGCCTACAGGCGAAAGACTAGCTTATTACGTAAACCAGGGCTACGAGGTAATTAGCTTTTAAGTTACCTTTCTTCTCTCCATGCTAAAGCAAGATAAATTACTATAATTAACAGAACGTTAAAGAAAGCGAAAAGAATAAGAGACATATAAAGCAAAGGTGGCAGCTTGTTTATCAACTGAACCAAAAAGTCCAGAGTCGATGACAAAGTAGATACTTGAAGCGTTTTGGCTACAGTCAAGGCGAATTGTACCCCATAAGTGTTGATCAGATTTTCAGCTACGCTGACAGGTGGTACAACAGCATAAGGCGCATGAGCTAAAAGGTCTATGGTTTCTGCAAGATCCAGTACCGCTATAGAAACTGGTCCCAAAATTATACCTAAAGTTCTGTTGTTCTTTAAATTAAACACAACGAGAATCACAAACAAAAGAAGCGCAATAGATACGGTGGCATAAAACGCTTCATTCAACAGATAAGTTGGTTTAAAAACAGCCTGAAGTGCAGAAGGAAGATAAGAAGGTGGACTACCAAATATGGACCAAGCCATTGTAGCAGAAGTTTCGTAAACCTCGTACAAATAAATTGATGTAAAGATGCCATATAATGTGCCAAATACCAGCGCTATCCTTTTACCTACTGAAATTCCAAGGTCCTGATGCGGTAAGCCTTTATATCTAACACTGAACCCAAATATCATCATAATACCCGTAAACGCCAAAACGGCGCTCATTGTGCTGGCGTAAAGCGGAAGGTAAAGAGGGTTCATAAATGCTTTAAAAACATTAACTGAAAGGTCAAAGCCTATTATAGACGAAGGGTCTGGAGTTATGGATGTACCCGCAGGAAAGGCTGTATATGCAAAAACCAACCTGAACATAAGTGGGATCAAAGACGCAGAAATTGCGAGCAAAATACCTAGAATTGCATGGTTCTTATAATTCCATGTATTATATGTTCTATAGTACATGCCTATGACGGGTATGGTTATTATAACACCTGCAACTATGGCTGTTGCCCATACAGGCCATAAAATTATGCCAGCTAAATTGGTAAAAACTGGCATCAAACCGGCAAGGAAAACTGTTATGATAGTGCCAAAGACTCCACCTATGGCGTATACTACTATAAGGTAATTCAGCATTACCTTCGCTAGATCTGAGTACCTGCTGTCCATTCTTTTACCTCCTATATATTCAATAAATGGCGTAATCCAAAGTATTCCAAGAACGGTATAAACTAGAGGTAAATGCACGTCAAAGGCCCATGAAAGCAAACCAGCTACAACTGAAGTACTTGTAACCATATTTTTCACCTTTTACTTACATAAACCCAGATGCCATAAACGGCTACAAAAGGTATGGAAAGAGCTACAATTATCAGTAAGGCAACTTCCCAAACAGGCATGTTAAGGGCTACGTTTACGATTGCAGAAACAGGAACACCTGTTATCTCAGGAGGGCCTGATGTTGTAGGAACGCTGGATACAAAGATAAGCGGAAATCTGCCGCTTTCTGTTGCCAGAGCTCCGCCTATGCCTGCTGTTATACCTGAAAAAGGAATTAAATACTGAGATATCTTCTTTAACCAAGGCTGCAATTTATACAACCATCCAAAGCCTATTTTCTTTAAATTTTCTTCGAACGCATAATCAAGCCCCAGTGCTAGCGTTAGTATTCCAAGCACTATACCGAAACCCACCATCATCACAAGGTAAGCAAACGTAACAAATGTTGGAGGCCTTATGCTAGCGGGCCAACTGTAGTAACCCCAGAATTGATGATTAAAAGTACCATAAGCAACAAAGCTTGTAAGTGGATCAACCTTGAGTCCACTCCAGTACATTCCTTCAAGAGCTGCTAACTTCAAAGGATCGTCAGAAAGAACCAGTTCACTCTGAAAATGACCTAATACAAGTCCTTGAATTGCAGTAAGTACTGCGAGAGGGAGCAACATCAAATTGAGCACTTTTTTCCTTACCGGATCCCTGTCTCTAATATATTTGTAGATATAAACGCCACTTATAAGAGACCAGCTTACGATAACAGCAGCAAGTATACCGTGAAATATGAATACCTGAGCGCCCCACCAGTACATGTTTAGCATTTGAGTTGGTGAACTCCAAACTAACAAGTATGTTATAGCTTTAGATATTGACTGACCTTGTTGCGAAAGGTTTACTATTTGCAGCCCAGGAGGAAGCATCGAAAGTGACGCCATAACGGCCAGTATGTTATAAGCGCTCCAATAACCCCCAAAGGCCGCTATAACTCCTATAAAAAAGTGTAACCATCCGTTTTTTATCTTTTCCCATGTTACAGTGTAAATCGGCAAAACAACAACCTCAAAAAGAAAAGCGAACAGCTCAAGGTAAAATGGAAGCGCAATAGCCCCTATCATAGCTATAAAGTTGCTCCACACAGTAACAAGCCCAAACTCTGCAAACGTCCCATATGCGGCTCCAACACCAAATATTATCGTAGATATTACAGAAAACATTCTAGCTTTCTGAAAGTATGCATTATCCTTTGTTCGTAGATATTTGTACTCTAGAACTAAAGCCAAAGCTATCGTGCCAAGAAAAGACGAAGCTAATGACAAATGCGCTATGATTCCTGATGCCGAAAGAACTCTTAAAGGAGTAAGATCTATTGGCACATTTAATTTATTATATCTAAAAAATATAAACTTTTTTCACATAATGATAAAAATTTTACTAATTTTTAACTTATAAACCAATTATATTTTTATTATCGTATTGTTCTTTTGATTTCTTCTGAAAGCCTTTCATACTTTTCTATGTCAATTTTTGTGAGGGAAGGTTTAACGATCTTCAGCGCTTCTTCAAAATGCTTCTTTTCAACAGGCTTTGCATGTTCCAATTTTTGTTCGACGCTTTCTCTCAATGCCAGCATTGCTGCCTCTCTTACTAATGACGCTAGATCGGCTCCTGTATAACCTTCTGTTCTAGCCGCAAGGTCCTTTAAATATGAAAAATCGTTAGCCTTTATTTCGTCTGAAACCTTCAATTTTCTTGTATGTACTTTAAGTATTTCGAACCTAGCTGTCTCATCTGGAGGTGGAACATAAACTAACCTGTCAAATCTTCCTGGCCTGAGTAGTGCAGGATCTATTATATCTGGCCTGTTAGTAGCAGCTATTACAACCACATTCTTTAATGGTGCTATTCCATCCATTTCAGCTAGTAGCTGGTTCACTATCCTGTCTGTGGCCCCGCTATCAAACCTTGTGCCCCTGGCTGGCGCTATAGAATCTATTTCATCGAAGAAAACTACACAAGGAGCCGCCATCCTGGCTTTCTTGAAAATTTCTCTTATCGCTTTCTCGCTTTCCCCAAACCACTTGCTTAGGACTTCAGGCCCTCTTACCGCTATAAAGTTAGACTGGCTTTCTGTAGCTACAGCTTTAGCAAGCAGAGTCTTGCCAGTTCCTGGAGGACCGTATAGAAGTATTCCTTTTGGAGGTTCTGTTCCTATCTCTTCAAAGTATTTGGGATACTTTAATGGCCACTCGACCATTTCTTTCAATTCCTGTTTGACCTTTTCATAACCGCCTATGTCCTCCCAGTGGACTTCTGGTACTTCAACGATGACTTCCCTTAAAACTGTAGGCTGAACATACTTTATAGCTTCTAATAAATCCCTTCTTCTCAGCCTTATCTTTCCAAGCTTTTCGGGCGGTATTGTTGGCTGTTCTGGATCTATTTCTTTGTTATCTATAGCTTCTCTTAGCCTCATCATGGCTGCTTCTTTGACCAATGCAGCTATATCTGCGCCAGTATATCCATTTGTCATTTCTGCTATTTCATCAAGGTCTATCTTATCTTCTTGCGAGCATATCTTTTTGCTTATTTCTTCTTCGCCACACTGTGGAACATTTCTTAGATGTACGTTCAGTATTTCTTTTCTTGCCTGCTTATCTGGCATACCTATATATATTTCTCTATCGAACCTACCAGGCCTTCTTAAAGCTTCATCTACTGCATCAGGCCTGTTTGTAGCTCCTATGACAACTACTTGACCCCTTTCCTGAAGACCATCCATTAGGGTTAAAAGCTGAGCCACTACCCTTCTTTCAACTTCACCAGTTACTTCCTCTCTTTTTGGAGCTATAGCATCAATTTCATCTATAAATATTATGCTTGGGGCATTCTTTTTTGCTTCTTCAAACAGGTTTCTCAAGTTTTGCTCAGATTCCCCATAGTATTTGCTCATTATTTCTGGGCCGTTTAATGACAAAAAGAACGCGTTAGCTTCGCTAGCTACAGCTTTAGCAAGCAGAGTCTTGCCAGTTCCTGGAGGACCTATTAAAAGAACTCCTTTTGGAGGCTCAATCCCGAGGTGCTTAAATATTTCGGGATGCCTCAAAGGCAACTCTATCATTTCTCTTATCTTCCTTTTTGCATCTTCAAGGTCTCCGATGTCTTCCCAAGATATCCTACCAACTTGTACCTGAACTTCCTTTACGGGTTCCTCTTTTAGCTCTATTTGTGTATTTTCGTCAACATAAGCAACAGGTCCTGGAGAAACAGACGTTACCATAAACTTAAGGGATTCACTATAATATGGTATGATAAGCAAAGACCCCCTCCAAACTGGTTTCCCGAGCAAAAATTCTTCTTTAAAATACTCTGGATCTGCCTGAACTTTGACTTCTATGGGGGCTATAACAACTTTCTGAGCTGAGGATATCTTCGCTTTCTTTACCCTTACTTCATCTCCGATACCAACACCTGCTCCCTGTCTAAGCGTGCCATCAAGCCTTATTATTTCTTTATCTTCATCCTCATAGTAAGAGGGCCAGGCTTGTGCGTAAACGCTGTTTTTCCCGATTATTTCTATATAATCGCCAGTTGATATACCAAGCTGTCTCATAACCTTTTGAGGAATTCTTGCTATAAACCTTCCCACATCCCTGCCTTTTGCCTCTTCAACTCTAAGTTTAACTTCCGTAAAATTCATGAATGATTTGTAAAATTTGTAACTTAAAAATATTACTTTAGAAAAAATTGAATGAAAATTTTAAAAAATGTACGGGCCCGGTGGGATTCGAACCCACGACCCTCGGGTTAAAAGCCCGATGCTTTAGGCCTCACGTCTACCTGGCTGAGCTACGGGCCCACTGTTTGTTAACTGCTCCAATCTCGCGATTGGAGCTTCTCGGATAACCGTGCCTTGTTTGGGCACGATCATCCCGGGCATATCGCCTGTGTTTAACAGGCTATGCCCTCTCAAGCAGGTAATCTATCTTGAATTTGCTTATAAGCGTTTCTATAAGGTGGTATGCGTACCGTTGCTTTTTCCATTAATCTTAGGATCAAAACTTTTGCATGATTTTTATGATAGGGTTGCACCTTAACAGTTCCCTGAAATGCTTTCCTTTAAACAGCTCTAGCATCAAAAGTGGGTTAGTTAAATATGCTGATTTTTCATTAAATTTTTGTCACCTTTTGCAAAAGGCTTAGTTGCAAACTGAAAAGTCAATATCCTTTCTGTTGCATTAACTTAAGACTCCTGGATCACATGCACATGCCACATAAAAGTCAATAGCAATAATGACAGTTTTTTGAACGAACCAACATATTTGCAATTTTTATAATTAGTAACAATACACTAGTGTCATGCTGCTCCAGGTTGTTCCTTATAGCCTGTCTGAACAAGTTTAAAAAAACATTGTGCATAGATTTTTTTAAAGGCTGATTAATGCATAATTTGCTTTAACATTATTAGATCGTAAAATCGTGTATGGTTTTAGTTAAAGTTAAAACGACATTATATGCTAAAAAATTTTGATCTACTATCTTGCGCGGGATCTCAAGCGATGAATATGGAAATCTAAAAGCGTTTATGGCACACAACTTATAAGTTAAGCTTTTTGATGATCCTATATGACGAGCCTACATAAGTACAAGCTCAGAACTAGCATCAGAGCCAGGGTTTTTATTGACACCCCTTTTTCTACATCCTTATTCAGTCTTCAAGCATATATGGAAACAGTTGCTCGTTCTTTCATTCATGATAGGGTTCGGAGCATACGTGTTCTATTATTTTCAAAAGCTTGACCCCGTTTCGGCTCTATTGGCTTCTGTCTCAACGATCTCAACAATAGGTCTGTACGCGCCCCCCATAACAGAAATACCTGTAGTTGAAAAGTTTCTGCTGATCGGGATAATACTTACGAGCGTAGGCTCCGCAGCCTCTCTGGTTCAGGGAGTAGTTAACAGCGTAGTTAAAACTGACCTCTGGCTAGACGAAGTTCAGAAGAGCAAGGTTAAGTACATGAAAGGGCACATAATAATTCTCGGTTACACGCATATAGGCAGGTACGTTGCAGAGAGGCTGATAACTTCCAAGAGGGACTTCTGCGTTATTACTAGACAAAAAGAAAACGTTAACGAGCTACAGAAACGCGGCATATCTTACATACTTTCCGACCTTTCGTCACCGATAGATGCACTGAGCGACGCTAACGTTCAGAACGCAAGCTCCATAGTTTTAACTCTGGAAAGCGATGAGATGAACATGCTTTATGCCCTAACCGCGATGCACCTCAACCCAAAAATAAAAACCATAGCTATAAACAACTCTGAACAGATGTATGATGGGCTTAAAAAAGCTGGCATAGATGTTGTGGTGCCAATCTACAGGATGATAGGAAACGTAATAGCTTCTGCAACAGTTACGGGAAGCGTAATTGGCGTTATATCTGACAGTTCAAGAAAGCTCTCAGGAATGGAAATGGTTGAAATAGACGTAAAGGAATGTTCAAAGATTAAAGGGATGAAGTTAAAGGAGCTTCCTTTTGATTACATAGTCCTTATCAGGGAAGGGAAACCCGTTAAGTACCTTAATCCTGAAGAAGAAATCAAAGTAGGCGATAGGCTGCTTTCGCTGGTTAAATTTGATCAGCTAATAGAAGTTGAGAGGCTCATACAATGTAAAGAATGAATAGTTTTAAACAATTGTTTATATTTCAGTGTTTAAAAATATTAAAACGTTGGATAAAGGTTCAGCTTATTCAAGGTTAGTAAAGAAGATAGAGGAAGAGACCAATGAGCTGATAGAAAAGTTCAACGAAAGAGTTAAGGAAGTCAAGGATTATCCTCAAATCATAGAGCGGCTACTTAAAAACCTTGATAATAAAAGGGCCGTTGAAACAGCTAAATCTTACTTTGGCTTTGGGGAACATAAAGCATACGGCATTGACGGTTCTATGGATTACGATGAAAGGCTTGAAACGCTCATATTTTACGTAAATTCCGTAGCTTATTCTTGTCCCTTTTACATCGATCAAAACAGTATAAAGTTTGACATAAGAAAAGCAAAGAAAGAGGAAGAGCTTTCTTCTTATGCAGCAATACCTCTTTGGCTTGAAGATTTAACTGAAGTTTATCAGGAAGCTGAAGCTTTTTCTGAATTTGAACTTCAAACTTCGATAGAAAGGATACCTTACTCTATGATGACGATGGCCGAGCTATGGTCAGCTTACATGGTAATGCAGAATTTAAATAATGGTATCCTTTTCATGGACAGGCCAATTTCAGGAACTTTTGCCACATCGCTTAAAGACCTCAGAATAGCTTTAAAATCTGATACCCCAAATCTAACTAAAATAAGGTTATCTAATGGCTACGCTAAAAAACTTGACCTTGCTATTGCTTCAGTTTTGGGTGCCGGAAACATTTTCGTGCCGCGCCGTTTCCCGTATCTTACGTATTCTGGAATCAAAGTTCTGATTGAGCAAGGAGAAAGTTCTGCTGATGATATGGGGAAAAAGCTTGGCCTTAATGAACAGGAGAAAGAAAAGCTTTGGAAATCCATTATAGATATGGACAAGAAATATAACGGAGAACTACTTGATGCTGCAGAACTCGGAAAACTAAAGCTCAGAGAAGACGTTAAGGATTACTGGAAAAGGGTGACCGAAGTTGTCAAAGCTGTAACTATTAAAGCTTTTAAGGAAAATGAGCATCCTCTGAGAATAGATAAAGAAAACTGGCTTTCTGTATACGACCTTGGAGCAATAAACGTTTATTTAATATATATGATATACGATATGGCTTTAAAGAACAAGAACCTTGTGATCGGGCTAACCAAAGATACATCTGCTTCTGAGTTTTCCAGGTCTGTAATGCCCCAGACTTTTAACAACGTATTGAAACTTAAGAACGATAAGGCTTTTTTAACAGTGCTCTCAGCTGTACATTATGATAAAGTAAAGACTCCCTGGAGAACCATATCGTATGATTATGGTTTCTCTTATTTAACCATGTACCAGGGCAGGTTTATAGCAGCTAAAAAATCAATTGGCAGGACAGGCCTTTTTGCAAAGGCTTACTTTCAGCTCAGAACTTTCTCCAAAGATCCAATGATGAGATCGCCTGTTTTTACATATGACAGGTTTATAGATCACGCTTTTGATGATCAGATGTTTACTGAGCTTAACGTTGATGTAAAGGGCAAAACAATTAAGGCTGAAATGTATATGGAAAATGGATTAAACGCTCTGGATAATATGATCCTGCAGATTCTCACGATCTCAGATAATCCAGAAATACTCGAAGCTTATGGTCACAACCACCTGCTTTTCCTTGCAGACAAAAAAGTAAAGCAGGAAATAAGCACAATAAAATGGTCAATAAGAAGCGTTGCGGATTTTAAGCTTGAATCATATGCTAGGAAAGAAAAAATATTTATGATATCGAGGAGATTTAGAGATATACGATCAGAAAGCGAGAGATTAAGAGAAGAAGGGGCGAAAGAGCTTGGAAAAGTTGAGAGTTTTTGATGACGTAAACGGGAAGTTCGAAGCTAGGCTTAGGGAGCAGAGGGAAAGGGTGACCTCGACAAGGGGAAGAGAAGGAGAAATAGTAGTTTCATCTCAGGTAGCACTTCTTGAGGTTAAGTTCAGCGACGAGGTTTTTGAAAAACTTCAGGAACCCCAATTTGTTGCTGTTGAAAAAAAGAAAAATCAGTATCTTATATATGAAATAGCGAGCATAAAACCGCTTCACTACCAAATGGTCGGAATGGACGAAAGAATACCCAGAGATATAAGGTGGGAAATGATGGAGAGCATTTATGAAAGCTGGGAAGAAAGTAACGAAACGTGGATAAATGTATGGGCAGTCCCGACCAAATACAGGATGACAGTAAACGATGAAAGTATTGAGTTTGTGAAAGATAACTCAATACCTTTGCCAGGTTCAAGGGTTTATCTACTTTCAAGGGAATCGGTTGAAAGGTTCCTAAGCATGGAAGAAGGAATTGTTGTAGGAAAGCTGTTAGGTTTTGAGCTTGATCTGAAAGTAAACCTGAACTCAATGATAAAATACCACATGGGCGCTTTTGGTTTTACCGGTTCTGGTAAATCAAACCTTCTTTCTTATCTGATAAGGAAATCTCTTGAGTCTGATAAAGACCTCAAGGTCATCGTGTTTGACATAGCTGGCGAATATGGGATACACCTTCTTGATGAGCTAATTAAAGAAGGCGAAATGTTTTCTACAGAAAATATAAATAATGTAGAGAATTTTTTGGATTCGCAAGTAATACCTGACACACTAGAAGATAAAATATCGTTCGCAGAACTCCAAAAATATGTAAGTATATTCCTCAATAGCAAAGCCGTCAAGCTGGTTACTACTCTAAAGCCCCCAACCTTAACTCTAGGACAGCTGTACGAAATGCTCCAGCAGGAGCTTAAACCCGGTACTGGAATGATAGAACTGAATAGGATTTCAGAATTTACAACTATAAAAGGCTATACCGAGGAAACCGATGTTTCTAACTTAAAAGATAATGATAGGAGTGAGCTCATAGGTATCCTTAATTCTCTAATGAGGTATGTTAGCGAAAAATCCAACATTTATAAGTCAATGCAAAGCCTGAGCGAATACCTGAACAGCTTATCAGAGAAGGAAAAAAAGGAAAACAAAGCTGTAAACCCTGAAGATCTGGCAGACTATGTTCTGGGAGAAAATTCCAATAGATTAACTGTAGTTTACGTTCCTGACCCTGAAAAAGCAAGGGCTATAGCTTCAGCCTTTATAGACACGTTGCTTTATTTAAAGAAAACCAAGGGGAGCAGAAAAAAGGTCCTAGTTGTTCTGGACGAAGCCCAGGAGTTCATACCCGACAAAACTTCAAAGGATGATTATTCAGACGCGTCAAACAAATCAGTTGAGGCGCTTTTAAGACAAGGAAGAAAGTACAGGGCTCATTGCTGGCTTAGCACACAGAGACTTGCCCACTTGAACACAAACGCCGTGCAGCAGCTTCACAGCTATTTTGTGAGTACCTTACCTCGACTTTATGACAGGCTTGTTATAGCTGATGCGTTCTCACTTAACACAGACATTATTGAAAGGACAACAGAGCTGGAAACTGGTCAATGGTTGTTTGTATCTTATAAAGCAACAAGACAGAAGAACGTGCCGGTTTTCATACAGGCCCCAAACAATGAGGAAATACTTGTTGAAAACCTGAAAAAGATCGATAACTTGGTGTGAAAAAACAACGTTTGATGCGGGGGGTGGGATTCGAACCCACGAAGGCCTACGCCAGCGGATCTTAAGTCCGCCCCCATCGACCTGGCTAGGGGACCCCCGCTCTTCAGCAGATCATTTATTGGTTTAGTTTTTAAATTTTCTCTGACATCCTCACCGCCTTAAAAGGCGATTGTTCATTCAAGGCGGGTCATAGGTTCGTGGTTTACCGCCTTCATCTTCATGACTTCATAGCTAGTGGTTACCCACCCCGCTCTGTTCGTCCAGCGATAGACCACGGACTGTTCCTTCAGCCACTTACCCTATCCTCATTGGACTCCAGGATATGTAGAGCCTTCTTGAAGTATTCCCTACGGGACACGCTTTAATATGCTTTACAAGGTTTTAGTAATTTAAATTTACCCAGCCTCTAGAAGAGGCGAGGCTTTTGTTCATTTTGTAATATCAGTATTCGATGCCATTTATGTATTTGTACTGAATATAATCTAAAAGGTCTTCAGGGGAATAACTCTTTCCAAAAGATTTTATAAGCAGATCTTTAGGAGACAGCGATGAGCCGTACTGATGTACATTCTCTTTTAAGAATTCCTTTATTTCTTTGAAAGCTCTATTTCTAACAAGCTCGTATATCTTATTTTTACCGCTAAGCTTTTTCATCATCATAGAAGCTACTATGTTTCCGAGAGTGTATGTTGGGAAATAGCCAAAAGTGCCGTGGGCCCAGTGTACGTCCTGTAATGCTCCTTCAGAAATATCAGCTGGCTTGATACCTAGTAGATCTTGCATCATGTTGTCCCATACCTCTGGTACGTCCTCAGGCTTTAGCTCCTTTTCAATAAGCATCTGCTCAATTTCAAACCTCAAAGATATGTGGAGGTTGTAAGTAACTTCGTCAGCTTCAGTTCTTATGGGGCTTGGCTTTACCATTGCAAAATACCTGTAAACATCTTCTGGAGAATATTTAGAAGTAAAACCCAGGTATTTGTCAAGAACAGGTTTAACAGATTCAGTAAAAGCTAGAGTTCTGGATACTACATTTTCCCAAAATCTGCTCTGCCCTTCATGTATTCCTAAACTTACCCCTGTGCCTATAGGTGTCATGTCAAGCTCAGGATCTATCTGAAGCTCATAAGTCGCATGGCCGAATTCATGTAAAACGCTGAAAAGAGACCTTTTGAAGTCATAACCTTCATACCTCGTTGTTATCCTTACGTCGTTTATTCCCATGCTGATGGTAAAGGGGTGAGGGCTTACGTCTATTCTGGCCCTTTCCTCTGGATATTCTATCATCTTTAAGACTTCTTTATTTACCTTCTCCATCGATGAGGTTTCATAACTTACGCCTTCAAGCTCGTGTACTCCATAAAATTTCCCGCCCTTTATCTTTTCTAAATAATTCTTTAAGCCAGGTTTTAGGCTATCAAACACGGCTTTGACATCTCGGGTATTTAGCCCTTCCTCGTACATGTCTAGTAAGGCATCATAAGGTTTTTCCTGATAACCTAGCTTTTCAGCTATCTGTATGTTTAAATCCACGAGCTTTTTTAGGTACGGAAGGAAAGCATCAAACTTTTTTTGTGCTTTAGCGTTCTTCCAAACCTGAAAAGCTTCAGACGAAGTTTTCTGCAATTCGAACAAAAGTTCCGGCGGTATCTTCTTCATTTTGTTTATTTCTCTGTCTAAAACCCTTATCGTTCCAGATTCCCACATGTTTAGATCCTTTTCATTTTTTCCTTTTTCTACGAGGGATACAAAATCATCCTTTAATATGAGCTCCCTGTAAAGCACATTTAGCTCTGCTAAAGCTATAGATCTTTCAGAAACACCCCTCTCAGGCATATAAATTTCTGAATCCCAGCTAAGAAGGTTGTTAGCGTGGATGATAGCCCATATTTTTCTGTATTTTTCTGTTATTTCTTTTATAACTGGGTTTTGAAATTTGCTCATATTGTTTATCTATTACTTTAAGAATTTAACTGTTTATCATGCAAATAAAATAGAAGCTTTTTATCAACTTAAAAAGTTTGAGTTTAAACGAACTACCTAACCCTTACAGAGGATTTTTCTTGTTTAAAATGATCTGACATCCTCCCCGCCCTAGATAATTAGTAGATTATAAGATTAAAGGAGTTATGTTTTACTTTTTTTTTCAAACGTCATGCTCATCTTTATAAATAAACATCAAAACCGACGATTCAGCCAATATTATACTAAAAAGTAAAACTTTTATATTTATATGAAATATAATAATGCGGTAGCGGGTTATAATCAGACTAATATAGGATTGAAACAAGTTTAATCAACAACCAATAGTATCATCCTATGTGACAGTTATAATCAGACTAATATAGGATTGAAACTTACATCAAGCACTGGTAGTAACTTCCACTGCGTCATTGTTAATTGTTATAATCAGACTAATATAGGATTGAAACAATATACCTGAATTACTTTTACTTTCACATCCAGTTTTGGTTATAATCAGACTAATATAGGATTGAAACGTGGGGGAATTTCCTCGTTCGGGTCTTGCGGAATGAAAGTCATGTTGTTATAATCAGACTAATATAGGATTGAAACCCATATTGCGTATTCCTACCTGAAAACAAAAGACGTGGTTATAATCAGACTAATATAGGATTGAAACAATATGTCTTGAAATGTCCTGAACTGCGATACTATCATTGTTATAATCAGACTAATATAGGATTGAAACTCTTTCGCGTTGCAAAGCACGGGAAAATTAAAAGCGCTCGTTTCGTTATAATCAGAAGACTAATATAGGATTTAAACGTTCATAACCCTGAAATGGATGCAAGAATAAGAGAAAAGAAACTCTTCTCAGTAGAAAATTTCAAGAAGCAAAAACTTCTTGCTGAAGTCTGATAAAAGCAGGGTATCAATTTACAAACTTACGTAAAAGGAAGCATGGCTATTATCCAGGAACGCGTTCCAATAGGGTTAGGGGAGTATGCAGAACCCTATTCTAACCAATAGTAAATATCTATAGCAGAAACCTTTCTTGAAAAAGCCTGTTCGTATGCTGCCTCATAAAGGTCAGCCATTTCATCAATCATTCTGAAAACGTCTTCAGCCTTTCCTTCCGAGCTTTCTTTGTAATATACCACTTGAGAAAGCCCATCCTTGTACTTAAAATATTTTCCCTTTACTTTAACTTTTGATTCGGTTAACGGCGTACCTGGTTTTATAGCTGCTTCTAAATCAAATACATAAACCCTTTTTTCCCCGTCTTCCATTTCAATAAAAACAATAGCCTGTACGCTTCCCGCAAGGCTGAAAATTTTCTTGATAACATCTCTGTACCTTATTCCCGGTCTTGGTTCGGGTAACCTTGCAAGTCCAATTACTTTTTCACTTTTTAAAACATCTTTTAGTTCTTGCAAAAGGAAATCTGTGCTCTTATCCGACACAATAACCTGCATAGGTTCAAAAATATTTTTAGCCTTTTTAACGCTTTCTATTCGAGAATTCTAGTTAGACTTTTGTCATATGTAATTTTTTTATCCGAAATTAGAAATATTTTTCTTAATTATGTACGAAAAACATAAAAATTTTCCATCATTAGATTCGAAATTTTTATCTTATACGGTTTCCTATAACTAAATATGCAACGTACAAAAATAAAGGTTGAACCTCCAGGGGAAAAAGCTAAAAAGATAGTTGAGGATACCCAGAGATACCTTTCCCCGTCAATTCAGAGGTTCTATCCGTTCGTAATAAAAAAGGGTAAAGGAGCTATAATCGAAGACGTAGACGGGAATAAATACATAGATATGAATGCCGGGATAGCCGTGCTTGGGCTTGGAACCGCTCCAGACCCGGTAATAAAAGCCGTTGAACGTCAAATAAGGAAATTTATTCACTATTCATACACAGATTTTTATTATGAAAACATAGTAACTCTCGCTAAAGAGCTTATAAAGATAACCCCAGGCAGCTTTGAGAAAAAAGTTTATTACGGGAATTCTGGCGCAGAAGCTGTAGAAGCAGCAATAAAACTTGTGAGGTATTACACAAAAAGGCCTAGGCTACTTGCATTTATAGGATCTTTTCATGGTAGGACTATGGGGGCTCTCAGCTTGACCGCAAGCAAACCAGCACAGGTTAGGGGCTTTTCTCCTCTTCTTCCAGGAGTAGAACATGTGCCGTACCCTTACTGTTACAGATGTCCGTTTAAACTAACTTATCCCAATTGTAACCTTTATTGTGTTGATTACATAAAAGAAAATCTCTTCCAGAAATATGTACCTCCTGATGAAGTGGCCGCTGCTTTTATAGAACCTATACAGGGTGAAGGAGGGTACGTTGTTCCTCCTGACGACTATTTCAAAAAGTTTTTTAATTTAATGAAAGAAAACGGGATAATAGTAGTTGATGATGAAGTTCAGGCTGGCATGGGAAGGACCGGTAAGTGGTTTGCAATTGAACATTATGGTGTTGAGCCTGATGTAATACTTATAGCTAAAGCTCTAGCCTCGGGATTGCCTCTATCAGCTGTGGTCTCTAGGGCTGAGTTAATGAGCTGGCCTCCAGGAAGTCATGCAAGTACTTTTGGTGGAAACCCTGTAGCGACAGAGGCCGCTATTGCAACTATAAATACGATAAGAAAAATGAAGCTTTTAGAGAACGCTGAAAAAGTTGGAAAGTACATGCTTAAGAGATTAGATGAAATAAAGGAAAAACATGAAATAGTTGGCGATGTGAGGGGCAAAGGTCTTATGATAGGCGCTGAAATTGTTAAGAACAAAGAAACTAAGGAACCAAATCCTGATGGAGCAAAGAAAATAATAGAATACAGCTGGAAACACGGGGTTCTGTTAATAACTGCAGGGATCAGCACGCTTAGGTTTGCTCCTCCGTTAACAATAACAGAAGATCTTGTATCAGAAGCTCTTGATATAGTTGAGAAAGGTATTATGGAGGCTGAAAAAGAATGAGAAAAGCTATAATCATGGGGGCTGCAGGAAGAGACTTTCACAACTTTAATGTTTTTTTCAGGGATAACCCAGAGGTAAAGGTTGTGGCTTTTACCGCTACACAGATACCTTTTATAGAAAACAGAATTTATCCTGCGTCTCTTGCAGGTAAAAACTACCCTGAAGGGATTCCTATATATCCGGAGAAGATGCTCCCCGAGCTTATAAAGAAATTTGAAGTTGATGACGTCTACTTTTCTTACAGCGATGTTGATTTTGAAACACCTATGAAATTAGCGTCAATAGCTCTTGCCAACGGTGCTTCATTCCACTTTCTTGGACCCAAAGACACAATGATTAAATCTAAAAAGCCTGTGATTGCAGTTGCAGGAGGAAGAACTGGCGTAGGGAAAAGCACAATATCAAGGTTTGTTTATAAAGTATTAGCGTCGAACGGCTTCAAAGTTAGCGTTGTAAGGCACCCTATGCCGTACGGAGACCTTGAAAAAGAAGCGGTTCAGATTTTTAAGAGCTTAGATGACCTAAAAGGTTTGACCATAGAAGAAGTCGAGGAATACGAACCTCATATAGAAAACGGTGCTGTTGTTTACGCTGGCGTAGATTATGAAAAAATACTGCAAATAGCTGAAACTAATTCAGAAATAATTCTGTGGGACGGAGGCAATAACGATATGCCTTTTTACATGCCGGATTTTATGATAACTGTAGTAGATCCTATGCGGGAAAACAGCGTAAAGGGCTCCTTCCCTGGTGAGGCTTGCGTCAGAATGGCAGACGCCATAGTTATAAATAAAGCAAATCTCGTTGAAAAAGAGAAAATTGAAAGGTTTAAAGAAACGATTTTTGAAATAAATAGCAAAGCAAAAATATTCGTTACTGATTCAGTGCCTTTTTTAAATACTGAGATTGATCTAAAAGGTAAAAAGGTTCTAGCAGTTGAAGACGGCCCTACAGTAACACATGGCGGATTGAGCGAAGGTGTTGCCGCAAAAGTTTCGTTACAAAAAGGTGCTGAGTTAGTAGATCCTAGACCATATGCAGTAGGAAGCATAGCGGAAGCTTACAAAAAATACCCTCATATGGGAAAAATTCTTCCTGCTCTTGGGTACAGTGAGCTTCAACTAAAAGAACTGGAGGAAACAATAAATAATATACCGGCTGATCTAGTAGTTCTGGGGACTCCAGCGAATCTTTCCCTCTTTATCCATATAAATAAACCAATAACTTTAGTAAGATATGAAGCTGTAGAAAAAGAAGGAAAACTATCTGAAGAAATACTAAAACATGTTAAAAGTTTAAAGCGTTAAGAATTTTTTTAATAAACAATTATTCACCCTCATAAGCTAGCTGCACTTTTGAGCAAGTTTCGGATAAATAGTTAAAGTAGCGCACTTAAAGATGACAAGATAAATTGAATAGTTAAGAAAAAGGTTGAAGGTAATTTAAAGAAATCCGCCGTTCAGGGAATTTCTGTAATGAGAGAATAACAGATGTTCTTTATACTAGTATTGAAGAAAGCTGGAGACATAACGTTACAAAAGAAGAGACTTTTATGAACAAGCCTAAAAGTACAAAAAATGTGTAAGCTATGAGAGAAAATTCATTATTGACGAGTTGATGTGGACAAGAATGAAGTATGGTACACATTAGATTCTAAAGAATTTCTGAAAAAATTAAAATGAAAAATATAAAAACAAGACTGAAGCGTTTTGAAAAGATGCAGAAAGCCAAAAATTATTTATTACATAAGGTGATCAGAATGAGCCCAAGTTAACGGCACCATGTTTACTGTTTAATCTTTTTGATCACTGCTATCTTTACAAAGTCATTTACAAATAACATAAAAATCACTGAAAGTGCAAGAAGCGTTAGGGAGTCAATTAAAGGTATTGGAGTTATGCCCGGGATCCCGAAAGTTGATATCGCAACCGCCAAAGCTATGTCAGTTATAATCGAAATAAGCAAAGTATTGCTTGGTCTTGAGTTCCAAAAATGACCGCGTTCCCTTACCACAAATATGGTTAGCATACCGGAAAGCATAAGCAGCTCAAACCCAAATGTATGCAGCTGGTTTACGTTGTTAAGAAGCGCAAAGTACTTTACGCCAATGTAAGTGAAGAACAGCGATTCGATTACAGATGCTACTCCTATAAGCATAGAAACTTTTACAAGCCAATCTATGTTCCACTTATCAGGGTTTTTTGAATACCTTACGTTATCTGTTGAAATCGATATTGTTACAAAATCGATAAGGAAAAGAAGTAACAAAACATCGTACGCATTTACGACGAACCGGTTCCATAAAAACAGCGCGATGACAGTAAAAACAACTATCTGGAATGTTTTTACAACTTTGTTAAATATCCAGGTTACTATTCTTTGATATATCATTCTACCAGTTTTAACGAGGTCGACTATGTTTATCAAGCCAGGCTGCGTCAGAACAACGCTTGCTGCGGCCTTTGCAACATCAGTTGCATTGCTTACAGCTATGCCAACTTCCGCTTGTTTTAAAGCTGGCGCATCATTTACCCCATCCCCTGTCATTCCCACTATATGCTTCTTTTTCTGCAAAGATTTTACGATCATGTACTTATCCTCAGGATAAACTTCTGCAAAAACGTCGCTCTTTTCTATTATTTCATCCCTTTCTTCATCATTCATTTGTTTTACTTCAACAATGTCAGCAGCGTTTTCTCCAAGCCCAACCTGCTTTGCTACTTGTAACGCTATAGGTTTTGCATCCCCAGTTAGCATTTTGACCTTTACGCCAAGATCTTTCAATTCTGAGATTAGATGAGCTGAATCCGGTCTTGGCTTGTCGTAAAGTCCTACTATGCCTATAAGCTTAGCTTCATTATTTTCCCTTAAAGCGACGCCCAGGCTCCTGTAACCTTTTTCTGCCATTTCATCCATAGTTTCTTGAACCTTTTTCTTTGTCTGTTCATCAAGCTTGCACAGCTGAATTACAACGTTGACAGCTCCCTTTATCACATCAACGGTTTTTCCGTCAAACTGTACTGTAGCCTCTGTTCTTCTTGTCTTTGGATCAAATGGGACAAACTTTAAAACCTTGTATTTGTTAAGGTCTACTTTCTTATCTTTGGCTTCCTGTATAAAAGCCAGATCTATTGGGTCCTGATTAGCCTCTTCTGAAGCAAGTGCTCCAAATATCACCACATCATCTTCGCTAAAGCTATTAACTGGTACAACCTCTGCCACTGAAATCTTATTTAACGTTATAGTACCAGTTTTGTCAACGCACAAAGTATCCATTGAAGCTGCGTCTTCTGAAGCAGATAAACGGGTAACAAGAACTCCCTTCTTAGAAAGCTCTATGGAGCCAAGAGCCATGGTTATTGTGAACATAGCAGGCAGAGCTACGGGTATAGCAGAGACCAAAAGTACGAGGGAAAGTTCAAGCAGGCTAAGGTAACCGGCCTTTATCAGTATTGCTGAATATACAAAAGCAGCAGCTAGGAGAGTAATGACCATGATTAAGAGCCATTTTACAACCTGTCCTATGACCTCTTCCATGTGAAGCTTTGGCCTTGCAATGTTTACAAGCTCTGTTGTCTTTCCGAAGTATGTCTTTGCGCCTGTTGCTGTTACTATTCCCGTGGCTTCACCTCTCCTTATTACAGAGCCAGAGTAAACGGCTTCGTTAGAACCTCTGGATACTGTTAGCGATTCTCCAGTTAAGGCAGATTGATCAACCTCAACTTCTCCTTCTCCTATTACTATATCAGCAGGAACTATATCGCCGGCCCTTATTCTGACTATATCTCCTGGGACAAGTTCTCTTGCAGGTATTACAGTCCACTTACCATCTCTATAAACTCTGGAATTAACATGCAGTTTCTGTTTGAGAGCTTCTAGAGCCTTGTTTGCCCTTTCTTCCTGAAAGTACCCAAGAAGAACGTTTAAAAGAAGAAGCCCTGTTACTATATAAAAATCAAGGTACCTTCCTAAAATCAGCGTAAGAACCATTGTTATTTCTAGCATCCACGAAGTAAGTCCCCAGAACTTCTTTGCGAGCCTTTTTAAAGATGATTCCTTCTTTTCAACAACTTCGTTAAACCCAAATTTTTTCTGCCTAATTTTGACTTCTTCAGAAGTAAGGCCCTTTAATGGGTCTACCCCCAGCTCCTTTAAAAGTTCCTCGAAGCTTTTTTTAGGGGGTAAATTTCCGCTCACGAAACCTTCCTAAACCGCATGTTTTTTAAGTATTTCCAAATTATTTGATTTTTATTGTTTTGATTTTAAGATAATTGAACAATCAAACCTTCAAATTTTATAACATTTTTAATAAAAACGGCGATTAATAATTAAATATGAAACCTTTTACGCTTTAAAAAAGATATTTTTATTAAAGAATTTTTATTTTTAAACGCGTTTTCAGAGTTTGCTAAGACAGTTTTAATTCATAAATATGAGCCTTTTATGTATCTTCGTGCATCTTTAACTTAATATAAGGTTAAAAGGCAAAAAATATTTTTTGAGCTTTAGATGACACCTTTCAGAAATGCTTTTTAAATTTTACAGAACATTTTCTTTAAATACTTAGGCTCAACCCTGACAAGAATGAAATAATAAGAGAAAACACTCTCATTAGCAGAAAATTTCAGGAAACAAAAAATTATAAGATGAAGCAGGATTTCAAGTGATAAACCCAAGCGAAAGCAAGCGCGCTATGAACCGTAAGCTCCAACAACGAGGTTTAGATCGCTCAGGGCTAAAGCTTTTATCTTTGTACGTATGAATTTATGCATGGGAAAAAGAAAATTCTTGCTTGACTTCGGGAATGAGAAGGTTGAGGTTGAAGGTTATGATCCGCAAAAGACGCTTATTAAGTACCTTATGAAGAAAAGGAGATCGCTGCTGATGACAAAAGATAAGGAAAAGGTTGAAAGGTTATGGAAAAGCGTGCCTTCTGTAGCAACGGTTAGCTCTGCGAGGTCAGTTAAAAAGTACAAGATAACTTGGAAGGAGAAGGGCGAAGGAGAGTTCGAAGGCGCTAGGTACGTGTTTTATCTGGAAGAAGCTTAGGTTTCTGATCATTAACTAGCTTTATGCCTAATAATTTTTTTAAAAGAAAGCGCTTTTATGATTGATAAATTTTTTATTTTAAGATAAAAATTATTTTGAATATAAAAAATTTAATATACACAATTTTGAAGGTATATTATGACTTCCCAAGTTGGAATAAAAGGCTTAAAGCTGAGCTGCAAAATAGGTGTCGATACTGGTGAAGATCTGTTCGAAAGGGTCATACGCGTTGACGTTAAAGCAAGACTTAAAGAAGATTATAAAGGAGACATAAGCTCTACGGTAAGTTACAGTGAAATCGCTAAAAAAATAAGGGAAAACGTTGAAGGAAAAGAATTTAAGTTAATAGAAGATGTAGCGATTACTGTTGCAAAGACTGTTTCTTCTTTTGCTACTGTAAGCTCTGTAAGCGTTAAGGTTATCAAGTATGCAGTCCCAGCAGGAGCGGATTATGCTTATTTTGTTTATAGCGTTGTGAAGCCCTGAGTCTGAACTTTTAACCTTTTGGGGTTAAGGGGCGGAAGTCCCCTTCCGTGAGGGCGGAGTAGTTCACCTATGCTGATTAACAAACACGTTTATAGACCTTAAAGTATATTTTTTTTATATGAAAAAACCTAGCCTTTTTAAAAAGATCTCAGATAAAGACGTTAACAATATAAAATATGCGATAAAAGAGGATAAATACTGGAAAGTTTCTGAAAATGATAAAAGATACTATTTTGTAATAATACTCAGCAGAGGTAGGACGCCTTCTTTTCGAGGTCGGTTTGTCAGAGTTACTGGTTTTAAAACTGTGGAAGCTGACGATAGAATTGCCTGGTTCTGTAGAAAATATAGAGTTGGTATAGTTGACGCTAAGGAAAAAAGGCTCATTGGTGTTCTTACATGGAGCGCTTTTAAGAGACTTATTCAGAACGGAGAAAAGATTACAGAGCTGATTAAAAACCAATCATTGCCTCCTTATATAAACAAGAAAGCGGCCACAAATATTATTATAAGATATTAACGGTGCTTTTCTATATTATTTAGAATCTTTCTCGAAATAATTATCATTTTCTCCAAAGAATTTTTATGTTCAAACAAAAGCCTTTTTCCGTCTTCTGTTATAGTGTAAACCCTTACTATCCTTTTGTTTATTTTTTTAAGCCTTGACCTTACGCAATTTTTCCTTTCTAGATGTTTAAGAATAACGTAGATGTATCCGTTAGGAATCGGTTCTTTGATCTCTTCTAAAAGCTTTTTTCTGATGGCGTAACCATAAAGCTCGCTATCTAACAAGATGTCAAGTATCAGTAAAGAAACAATGCCCCTTATAAGCATCTTTTCCCGTTGCATGAACTACTTTAAATTTTAATAAAATATAACATTTGAATTTTTATTTAAGGTAATTTTTGACAAAACGTTTAATACATAAATAATTTATCCACTTATATGCATCACTTTCATCATGGGGGATACAGCATATTCGCTTACAATATAAATGAAATAATAGATTTTTTAGATTTAAAAGAAGGCATGAAGGTTGCTGACTTTGGAACTGGAGACGACCGCTTTTCATACGCTTTTAAAGAAAAAGGGGCTGTTGTATATGCATTTGATGTAGACGATTACTACTTTAAAGAAATGGAAGAAAAAGGAATAAAAACTGTTAAGAAAAACCTTTGTGAAAAAATAGATGGTGAGTTTGATCTGATTTTTATGGCAAATGTTTACCACACGAACGAAAGCCTCGCCTCTTCTAGAGGCGGGGATACTAAAATACTTTTTCTTTGCTAACGTGTTTCGCATGAAAAAGGCTTAAGTATTTATATACTTTAATTAGAATAAAATAACAAAAGCTTGCGACGATCAAACACGGTACTCATCATTTCAGGAAAGGAGACAAAAGCTAAACTAACGGCTCTCGGAAAGGCATTCGTTAATTGCTGGAACGAAGTTAATAAGTTGAGGCTTGAGCAATATAAAAAGCACGAGCCTGTAGATTTTAATAAAACAGAAAAAGTCGTTTATGAAAAATTCAAAGCTGTATTGCACGGGGCAAACGTTCAACAAGTAACGCGAAAGAACGCTTCTGTATGGAAATCTTTCTTCGAGCTAAGCAAAAAGAAGAAAGAAGGTGAATTGCCTAAGTGGATGAAGCCTAAGCCTCCACATAAAAAGAAAGATGACTTGTTTTTGCTGATAAGACATGACAGGTACAAGATTGAAGGAAACGAAATATATCTCATGGATTTCAACCTGAGGCTCAAGTTCATTGGCAAGCTTAAGTGGGTAGGCAAGCAGGGAACCCTTGAAATATTTTATGATACCGTGAGAAGAAAGTGGTACGCAAGAATTCCTGTAAGTGTAAAAGTAAATAATAAACCAAAAGGCAAAATGAAAGCGGGCATCGATCTAGGCGTTGTAAACCTTGCAACCGTTGCCGTTGAAGACGGCTCGTGGATGCTTTTTAAAGGAGGTTCAGTGCTTTCAGAGTTCAAGAAGATAACAAAGCGCATTTCTAAGGAAAAGAAGAGGCTTGCAAGGCACGGCTTAAAAACTAGCAGGAAGCTTGAAAAACTTTACAAAAAGCGTTCTCTTTTGCTTAAGAACGCTAGAGAAGGCTTAGCGAGGGAAATCGTAGAGAGACTGTATGATAAAGGAGTAGGGGAAATAAAGATAGGCTACCCAAAGGGAATAGCTCAGGATAAAGGAAACGAAAGGAACACAAACTTCTGGAGCTATTCAGCAATAATAAAGCGAATCAAGAACGTTGCACAAGAATACGGAATAAAGGTTAAGCTCGTGGATGAGGAAAATACATCTAAGAAGTGTTCCCTGTGTGGGGAAATTCACGAAAACGGAAGGATTGAAAGAGGCTTGTTCAAGTGTCCTCACACAGGGAAGGTAATAAACGCTGATCTGAACGGGGCAATAAACATTCTACATATCCCCGAGTCCGTTAAGGATAGGGGTAAGTGGCTGAAGGCACAGCCCGTGGTCTATCGCTGGACGAACAGAGCGGGGTGGGTGCGATTCGCACCTGCTAGCTATGAAACGATGAAGATGAAGGCGATAAACCACAAACCCATGATCCGCCTTGAAGGAACCATCGCCTTTTAAGACGGAGAGGATGTCAGCACGATCTTGTAAGAGAATGCAAAGATTTTATACTTGAAAACCTAAAAAGAATAGCCAAATCAATAGCTATACTTGATTTTAATGAAAAAAGGGTTTTTGGCCCACCGTGGAGGATTAAAAAGGAAGAAGTTATAGATGATATGAAAAAAATAGGGTTTGAACTCGTTAAACAGAAAGACCTAACATATCATTATTTATTGCTTTTTAATAAAAAATAAATTTTTATAGGTCTAGCCCTGAAAGGCTCTTTCCTGCAGTTTCAAAACCCTTTAACTGCCAGGCAAGAGTAAAAGCAAAACCTATAATAAAAATGGCCATTACTATTGCTGATGATACGTTAAACGGCAAGACTATATAAGATAAAACCATAGTTATCAATCCAGTTATTATCCAGACCAAAGTCCTTACTATGGAAACATATGTTCCTCTCTGCTCTGTCCTGAAAAGTTCAGGGGTCAACATTGCTCTTGTACCCCAAGTGAGTTCAGTGGGTACAAATAATAAGGTCATTAATGCGAGCAGCAGCAATCCCGATGAACTCTTTGTAAGAGCAACATAAATCCATAAAATGGCCCAAAGCGCAACTAAGAGTCCATATGAAAATGTGGTTGCTGATTTTCTTGAAAATTTGTGTGCAAAGAATATTCCAAAAGATATACCAACGATCATCATTGTAATTCCGCCTATAACTGGCACTATATCTGCTACGCTGCTGGCAAAGTAGTAGTAAGCAACGTCATATGTTATCCAGACAAAAGCAACGCTTTGTACGATACCAATTACTGTAATGAACAAAAACCTGAACCAGAAAGGTGAAGTCGGCTTTACTGATTCCACATGACCTTTGTCAACGTTCTCCCAAGCCTTTTTTACATCCTCTTTAGAGCCATCCTTTATTGACTTCCATGGGAGAGTTTCTTTTACTCCCCAATATCCTATTAACATAGCTGCAAGGGGAGCAATAAAAAGAATTCCATACGCAAGTTCTGTTTGTGCCACCGTAAAGCCTAACAAAGCAGGTATAAAAATCAATGCAACGCCAAGGTTTCCAAAGTTTTGAACAACAACTTCTACGTTACCTCTCCATTTTGCTGGTACAACTTCAGATATTGCAGTAATTATTGGCGTTTCTAAACCTATTGCAGCCATTCCTATAAGGATAAAAGATATTATTAAAGCTGCTGTGCTAGTTGGGAATGCAAGAAATATTACTACTCCTACTATTATCATCAATGCTACAGTAAGAAAAGAGTTTCGCCTTCCGAGCCTATCCGTTATAATGCCTGCAAAAAGAGATCCTACACCGCCGGCTATAGAAGGTAAACCGAAACCCAAGTAAGAAAATTTAGAAGGAATTATGCTACTTATAGCTGCAACTGGACCGTAACTTTCTGCTATTCCATAAACTAGCATGCCCATACCCAATGCTAAAATCGTTAACCAAGGAACTGAATCACTTTTTTGATGGAGGAAACGCTTACAGTCGACCTTTTTTCTTCCTCCTTTTTTTATACATGCCAACTAGCCTATCGTTTTGATATATTTATATTTTTTTTGATGTGAATGCTGTGTTGAATAATTGTTTAGCAATTTGGCATGTTAATTTTGATAGCCTAGATCGTTGACAACATTGAATTCCTCCCATAGCTTACCATCTCATCATAAATCCACATTTTCTGCATAGCTTCCGCTATCAGTCCAATAGGGCTTCTTGCCCTAAGGTCCTCACCGAACTTCCTCTTTACTGATGAGAATATCCCTTCGATAGCCCATCTCAGCCCATACTTGGTGTCTTTTGCCCATGTCTTGTACCCAAGCTTTATGTACTTCCTAACTTCCTGCCTTCTTCTCCGGCTACCTCTACAACGATAAGTTGTAGCGTTCTTCCTTATCTTTATAGCTGATTCTGCATCGCCAATTGCATTGAATATTTCGTTCGTGTCGTATGCGCCATCGCCGTAGAACTTTTTCAGCTTTATCCATTTCTCTTTTAACAGCTTTATGTGCTTCACAGCTACCTTTGGCTCAGATACTTCGCCTATCTTTACATCAAAGCAATCAGCTTCTTTGACTTTATCTCAGCAGTTATTATTACCTTAACGTACTTTCTCATTATTTTTCCATAAACATAAGTCCTGTACTCGCCAGCGTTGCCAGACTTAAACCCAGTTCCGTCTGAGCCAGCTTCGACTTCATCGTATGTTGGTAGCCTTATTTCAGGTCTCATGTCATGTACTCTTTGCCATATGGTTGTGTAATCATCATGGTAAGGTATCAAGCATAACTTTTCCAGTGACCTTGCTATACCCTCAAGTCCCCTTTAACCAACACTGATGCTATAAAGCCTGGATTTTTATAAAAGATTCAGGAAATTCATATGGCCTACCTTTCTTGCCCTCATTCATCTTATCCAATTCTTCATACCAGTTTTCAAACATATCTATCGGCAACAAAAACTCACCCCTCACTACAAGCTCTTCATTGTAACTTTTCCAGTTCCTTTTGTCGATAAACTTATTACCCCATCTTTTGCTATTATTATTGTGGCTGTCTTTTTCTTTTGGGCACATAAGCAAGGAATTGACAGCCGCGCTATAAATAATTATTCAACACAGCATGATGTGAAGTAATAAATCTGAAAAATGATGAAGAAAAAAGTTAAGTAGAATATAAATAATGCTTATAAGCGAATTTTATAAATTATCTACACTAAAGGGCTTAGCCTGTTAAACGCAGGCGAAATTCCCGGAAATGATCGGGCCTCAAATAAGGCACGACTATGAACCGAGAAGCTCCAATCGCGAGATTGGAGCAGTTAACACAGTAAAACCTAAAAATGCATAATCTAAAATAAAAATAGCTCCGGTCGTATAGACTGGTCAAGTATGTCGGCCTCTCGAGCCGAAGACCCGGGTTCAAATCCCGGCCGGAGCACTCGTTTTTCAAATCAACATTCCCTCGGTTTATAAAGGAGGTGCTCATAATAAAACCTGAACGACCTATACGCGACCGAAAAAAGGGTAAAAGCCGTGATTGTCGTGTTTGAAGTCGCAGATGCAGAAGCTGAAGCCGAAGCAGAAGCACTCACATTCGTTGCCCTAACCCCTCCTCCCGTCGAAGATGTTTTCGAAGTAGTTGTCTTTGAAACTATTGCGGAATTGTTCACGTAATACCACGATCCTCCTATAAAAACAGAACCGTAAGCGTAAGAAAGCGGGCTCTTGGATACACAGCTTGCGCGTTTATCTTATACATTGAAAGCAAAACTTCTCCAAAAGGACCCAAAAGCGAAGCGTGAGAAGGCAAGGACACAACAAGACCGAAGAGTAAAAGAGACAAAACTGTTAAGTAAAAACTTCAAAAACACACCTTTCGCAGAATTAAAGCTTCTTATCAACCTAAAACTAAAATATAGTGACCCTTTTAAAACTCAAAAAGTTAAAATATTTCGTAACTACCCCGGGTAGTTACTATCCTTGGGTAGCTTAACTATTTTAATGCTTTTTTACTTTATGGAGTTAACAGTACTCCCGCAAGTATAAAATTTCATTTTTCTGAGGAAATTTATAAGGGGCCTCATCAGTTTTAACGGTGTAGTGTATAACAAATAATGCTCAACATGAAATTGGCTAGCTGTATAAACTCTGCTATAAAGCCTTACATGATAACTTGCAGAAGGTTTAAACATTTTCATAAAGCGATTATCTAAAGTTCGCTAAATGGGGTTCCACCTTTAATCCCATAAATCTTAAAGAAAAAATTAATTAACTAGCGTATTTTTACTTTAAACATGAATCTAAAAGGGAGAGACATAATTTCTGCAAAAGATCTTACAAGAGAAGAAGTTGAGTTTCTTATAAAAGAAGCAGAAAAATACAGAAATATACTAAAGTCTAGGAAGCCCATCTTCAAAGCAGACGATAAAGTAGCTATTACTGTTTTTTTAGAACCAAGCACAAGGACTAGGTTAAGCTTTCAGTTTGCAGGAACTTACCTAGGTATAAAGGTCCTTGATTTTGGAGCTTCTGAAATATCTAGCATATAGAAGGGCGAAACTTTTGAAGATACTATGACTATGGTAGATGGTTACGAGCCAGACGTAATAATACTTAGACAGAGCGTTGCAGGCAACGCAGAAAAAGCAGCAAAAATATGCGCGGCGCCCGTTATAAACGCTGGAGACGGTATAAATGAGCACCCGACACAGGCTCTTACAGATGTTTATACTCTTTACAGGATTTTTGGGCACTTAGACGGGCTACACGTAGGCATAATGGGAGATCTAAAATATGGAAGAACCGTAAAAAGCTTATCATTTATGCTTGACAAATTCAAAGATATAAAGTTGTATTACATTTCACCTCCTTCGTTAAAAGTTAGGGATGATGTCTTGAGCGGGATAAAAAACGCAGAATACGAGTTCGCAGAAAGAGTTGAAGATGTAGCTGATAAGCTAGATGCGCTATATGTTACCAGGGTCCAGAAAGAAAGGTTTTCTGACCCGTCAGAATATGAAAAGGTAAAAGGAAGCTATAAAATAACGAGAGATATGTTATTAAAATTAAAGAAAATACCTTACATATTGCATCCTCTCCCGCGTGTCGACGAGCTAGCTACTGATGTAGATAGCATGCCTCAAGCAAAGTATTTTGAACAAGCTAAGAACGGGATGTTCATCAGAATAGCTTTGCTGAAAAACGTGCTAGGTATTGAGGAATAATTATTGATATGTTTTCAAATGTAAAGCTAGATTATTATGAAAAATGGGCCGTACTCGGAATTTTGCTAGGTTTTGTTGCTGGTGCTACATCATTACTAATATTTTATTTATTGAGATTTGTAAAATATATTTTTCTTTATAACTTAGTTGGAACAAAACTGCCTGTTCCTTTAGGATTTGGAGGAAGCATCAACTACACTTACTCATCGCTTAGACCTTATCTTCTTCCATTAACTGCAGCTTTAGGAGCCTTCATTTCTGGAATCCTTACAACGTTTTCTCCAGATGCTGCTGGTAACGGAACTGATAAGGTAATTCAATCTTTCCATTATAAGCAGGGAAAATTTGACAAGTTTGGCTGGTTAATAAAAGCCATAGCTTCAGCATTTACAATAGGCGGCGGAGGAAGCGCTGGAAGAGAAGGACCTGAAGCCTTCGTTTCTGCTTCTGTTGCATCACATGTATTTGATCTTTTTAAGTTATCTCCTGAAGACAGGAGAAAGGCTGTTGCTGTGGCTTTGGGTTCTGGGATAGGAACAATATTTAAATCTCCCATAGCAGGAACCCTGCTGTCAGCCGAGCTCCTCTACAAAAGGGATTTTGAATATGAAGTCATCTACCCTTCTCTAATAGCTTCAGCCGTTGGCTACATGATATTTGGGATTGCCGTTGGATATGGCCCGATGTTCGGGACAATAATGTATTCTTTTTCTGTTTCACAGATTCCATCTTTTTTAGCCCTTGGTATAGTAAGCGGGCTCTTTGCTATACTTTACGTTAAATCCATGTTTTATTTTGAAAATATTTTCGGAAAAGTAAAGTTACCATTTGCAGTAAGGGCTGCTATAGGAGGCGCTTCTGTCGGAGTTATTGGCATGGCTTTCCCTGAGATCATAGCTGTTGGATACGGCTGGATGAACCTAATTTTAGATGAAAAGCTAAACGTACTGGTTGGGCTAGGGCTGAGCCCTATTATAATTTTGATCATGCTTCCTTTTTTAAAGATACTTGCTACATCCCTTACAATTGGCAGCGGGGGTTCTGGGGGTGAATTCGCTCCCGGAATAATGATAGGCGGGCTCGTTGGCTCAGTTTTTGCAGTTCTTATTAACGTTTTAACTAAAACGCCTTATCCTTTTGCGCCTTATGCTATAGTCGGCATGGCTTCCCTTTTTGGGGCTGCAGCAAACGCTCCTTTAGCTGTCATAGTTATGGCTGTGGAGATGGGCGGAAACCTTCAGCTTTTGCCTCCTACGATGCTCAGCGCTGGCTTAGCTTTTATAATTGCGTACAGGCACTCGCTTTATCATGCTCAAGTTCAGACCAGAAAGGATTCGCCAGCTCATGCGCAAGAGTACTCTGTCCCTTTATTAAAACGAATAAAGGTAGAGGATGTTATGATAAAGAACATATTCGTTATGGACAGTTCAAACTCAAAGGAGGCAATAGATAAAATGAAAAGGGAAGGACTAGCTTCTTTGCCTGTCATAGACGAAAAGGGGAACTTCATAGGAGTTGTCAGGCTTGAAGACCTCGATCAAAGCTCAAGCCTGAAGGAAAAAATAATCAGGGGAACGCCATACGTGAGGCCTGAATCAACACTGGAAGAAGCCTGGGAAGCGATGGCAACGTCAAAGTCCACATGGATTCCTGTTGTCAGAGGTGGAAAGTTCATAGGCATACTTACTATGGAAGACATGCTTTCCGGTTACAAGAAATTCGCAAAGATGAAGTGATGGCTCACCATTTTTTGACAAAAATAATGCAAGCGGTCCTGTCAATAGCAGCCTTTTGAATGCCTTTTTCAAAAATTATTTTTAGGGCTTGTAGATATATGAATTAAAATTGTATGTAAAGAGCAGACCATTCATACCCATCTATAGCGGACCTCACAGAACCATTTCATCAAATTGAACTTCAGCTATGGGTTAAGTGATAAGTAGGGAATCTTCGCTTTGAGGTGGAGATTGCCCTAACGGGCATAGTCCAAAGTATTTTTGTTACACCTTTCTGCTACAGCTTGAGCTTTCCTGTATATGTGATCGATCTCTTCAAAGTTTTTAACGCTCAGCAGCATAGCATAACCCTCACAGATCCTCTCCTCATATTTTATTTCTTTGCTTATTTCTTTAAAGCGCCTTAAAACTTCCTCTGCATCATCTTTCCTTCCCAGCTTTATCAATGCTATAGCATAGCTCTGTAAAGTGTACGGGTATTTATCGTTATATTTGACGGACTTTTCAAAGAGCCTTACTGCTTCTTCGTACTTACCAAGCTTCATAGCACACCAACCTTTCCAGAGACAAGAACTCCAGCTGCTTTCATCATAAAGTTCATAAGCTTTTTTATATGCTTCTTTGTATGCTTCATCTTTAATTTCTTCGAGCGCATTTGCTAGACCATGCCAAGCGGCAGGGTCTTTTGCGTTACATTCTTCTATATATTTTTTATAAAGGATTGCAGCTTCCTCATAAAAAGTAAGGCATATACACGCTTCAGCGACTTTGTAAAGGTCTTCGCATTTCATGCTTACAGCTTTTTTAAAAACATTATTTTTATCCTTATCTTTTGATTAATGAGTTATGGAAAAATTTTCGTGTTAAGCTCATCCAAGAAGTTGTTTTATTTCGTTGTAGATTTCCATGCTTTTTTGTTCAAAAATCCTTTTATCCATCTACTTTAGATCGCTACTGGTTTTTGGCTCAAATTCCATTTTACTTATGATATCCTTTTCAACGTCTATCCCAGGAGCGTATTCTTTCAGTTCTATACCATTTTCTGTGAGCCTGAAGACCGCCCTTTCAGTTATGTAAAGGACCTCTTTCCCGCTAAACAAAACTTTGTAAACCTTTTTTACAAACTTCTTTATGCTCCCTTCCTCTACAATCCTCAACCTACCATCTTTAACCTTTATTTCTCTTTTGCCCGCGGTGAAGCCTCCTGCAAAGTAAACCCTCAGAGAACCCGCCGCTATGACCGGAAAACCTCCCGGTCCTGTAAACCTTTCAGGAAGAATCGATGGATTAACGTTTCCTTCAGAATCAATCTGCATAAAGCCTAAAGAAGCAACATCAACTATACCTCCCTCGTACACTGAAAACTGATCCGGCATAGGTATGATCGCAAAAGGGCCCACGGATAGCCCAAAATCAGCGCCACCAAGCGCCACGCCTCCCCAGGGCCCGACTCAACCGTTGTGTATATGTATTCTTCAAGCTTTTCCTCTTTTATTATGTTAGATATAAGCGCTGGTATACCAACGCCGACGTTAGCTATGAGCGGCTTTTTTAGCCTTTTAATTACTTCAACAAATTCTAAAAGGGTTCTTCTGGCTATGACCTTTTCGAAGCTTAACTCTACTGGCGGTATCTCTTCAGAGTAGGATGGCACTATCGTTCCAGATATCCTAGGATCAAACTGTATCGTGTCGCCCTGCCAGTGGTATTCTGGAGGTGCCTTTACCACATCATCAACAAGAGGCCCAGGAATAATCACCCTCTGAGGGTTCAGAGAACCGAACTTGGCTATTCTCTCAACCTGAGCTATGGTTATTCCTGGCTTTGGCTGAGCCTTTGCGGCCTGAGCTATAGCGAGCACAGATCCGTAGATCCCTTCTTTTTCCATGGTTATGTTTCCAATATCATCAGCCGTTGTCCCCCTGATAAGAGAAACGTCAGGCTTGGGAGCTGAATAAATCAAAAACTCTTCTCTGTTAAGCTTTATCTAGTCAACCTTACAAGTTCTTTTTTGTTTAGCTATCTCGTTTACAAACCCCCCTTCCATCCTGGGATCAAAGAACGTGCTCAAACCTGCTCTTGAAATTAAACCTGGCCGACCGTTGGCAACTTCCCTGAACCAGTAAGACGTCATGCATATGCTCCATGAATAAATCTCAACTTGGCTCTTTTTCAGAAACTCCATAAAGCTTGGCGTAAAGCCAAAATACGGTATAAGAACGCCTCTTAAGAAATCCTGAGATGATGCCCATTCTATAAGCTCTCTGCCTATAAAATCAAGTCCTCTGCCAGGCGTTCCCGGTAAAGTTTCAGCCTCCAAGAAAAGGTTTTTGGATGCCCTGTTTTTTCCACAGTTCAAACAGCTTTATGACAGGTATTCAGGAGTTAACGCATTATTAAAACCTCAAACCGCTAAAACAGCGCCGTCTTTAACTGTAGACAGCGCTTCTTCAGGAGAAGATAATTTCCCCATAAATAAAATTATAGCTTTTGCTGTAATAAGTTTTATTTTGCAAAAAACCTGAACAATCAAACGCTATTAAAACGTTTATTGTAATAAATTTTCCTCGCAAGCTAATTTTCTGGTATACATTGAACCCTAAATAAACCTTCCGGGGAAGGGCAAATAAGCTTTACGGTTATGTGCCTACATACTAACAATTTTAGGTAAACACTGAATAGGCGGTTGCCAAAATGATGCTGACTGTTTAGGCAAAAAATGGTTGGGCGGAATAATTGTTGGCTTTTTGGGTACAACGTCGTAAGGCTTACATCAAAGAGGTTACATGTGTCTATTGGCGTACCATACGGGAGTACTGAAAAAAGATGTTGTGTTGAATAATTATTTATAGTGCGGCTGTTAATTCCTTGTTTATGAACCCAAAAGACAGCCGCAAAAGGAAACCCAAAAAGAAAGATCATAGCATCAGTTATTGCAACTAACTATGGTATAGATAGGGTTCACAGAGAAGATAATAATGCAGAAATATACGCAGTGGCTGTTGATCCTAGGGTAAATGAAGACGGTTACATAGTTCCTGGCCTTGGGGATGCAGGAGACAGGGCTTTGGGGGACCTTAAATTAGAGCTGAAAACCAAAAAATAAACAGGCTTTCAAAAGAATGTAGAAAAGGTTAAAACAAATAATTAATGATTTAATTCTTTAATAATAAAGACAACAAACCTACTTTCTAGGGCGAGAAGGAAGGGTAGTTTAAGAAGAACTTACGCATGCTACAATCTTGGATATTATATCATTAGAGAGCTTGTCTATGTTTTCTTTCCCAAGCATGCGCTCAAACATCCCTATGTCCACATTAGCCTTCCATTTCATAACAGAATAACCTTCATATTCAACAACTTCTATCGTTATGTCTATCTTAACTTTTAAGCCCATGGATCTCCCTTCGCCATGCATGCCTACTGTATTGTTCTGTGAAGAAATTACAAAGTTCATTTTAATCCCTATGTTTTTTAGATAGCTTATACCAAACTCCTCAGGAACTTCAACCTTAAACTTTGCAGTAAACTCAGTAGGCGATTTTATTTCAAGACTTTCAAGGTTTGGTATGCATTTGCTGAAAGAAGAAGGGTCTTTAAGGAACAAAAGAAGGTTTGGTCTTTTTACTTCGTTTTGTCCGCTAAGTTCAATCATTTTGGAGCGCCTCCTCTAATCTAGAAAAAGCATAACCGTTGCTGTATAATTCATCTCCTATTGTATTTCTTAAAGCATACATCGAAAGAGCATCGGGTATAGGCGTTGTTGACGTCGTGCTCTTTGATTTAACTCCAAGCTTTTCGCTAGCCACATCAGATAGCTTTTCTGCCATAAGTCTTGAAGTAGTAAGCTTTCCGCCCACTATCGTAAGCATGTCGCCTTCATCATAAATCTCAAAATCCCTGGTAGCTGACCTTGCATCGGACCCCTTTAATAAAGGCCTAACAGAGTAATAATATCTTTTTGGTTTTAGCTCAGAAAGCTTAGGAACCATAGCGCTCCCTTCTTCTATTAAATACTGAATATCCTCATTTTCTACCTGGACATTATCGGGATCTTCAACAACCTGAGCTGTTGTGCCTAGAATGCTAGTTTCGTAATAAGGGACAATAATGTCGCCGTCTGAAGGAGGCCTTAACCGGTTCAAAACCATGCTGTTAAGCCTTTTTTCAAACACTAGCATAACACCTATGGTTGGCATTAGCTCCACAACCTTGCTTTCTTTACTGTGCATAGCAGATATTTGTGGAGCCCATGGCCCTGCGGCGTTTATTATAAGTCTTGACTCAATTTCCCTTTTTTCGGTTATTACTTTTGAACCAATAATTCCTTTAACCTTTTCATAAAGCAAAAATTTTGCGCCCTTCTGTTTTGCTGCATAAGCAACGCCCGCAAAAAGTTTGAACGGATCAACAACTTTGTCAGGAACCTGTACAGCGTACTCAACTTCTGTGCTAAGGTTTGGTTCAAGTTGCAACGGATTACTGACTTCGCTGTAGGGTATTTCTGCCTCATTTAGCCCTTTAACAAACTTGTCTATAAAAGACTCATCATCACCTTTTATTGCAACAAAAAGGCCTTTAGTATCAAATATAGCATGCGGAGCTATTCTGCTCAATATTATGTTTTCTTTAATGCATTGTTTTGCAGATGTCATATCGTTTGTCACATACCTTGCGCCACTGTGAAGAAGCCCATGCATCCTGCCTGAAGTACCGCTGATCAAACCTGACCTGTCTATTACTGTTACTTTTATGCCTCTGAGGCTTAGGTCAAGTGCCGTAAAAAGACCTGTAGCACCTGCGCCTATAACTGCTACGTCAGTTTTCATGATTTTATTCTAGTTTTTTGTTTTATAAATATATTTATATTTATAATAGGAATTGCATAAATAAAATTATGAAATTGGTTACAAGGAAAGAAGCGATGGTGGACAGAATAGCTTGTCCTTGGCTTATAAAAAATTCGTTGATAAAGAAGCCCAGTTCATTTTTGGCCTAAACGGTCAGACAGCATCATTTTGGCAACCGCCCATTCAGTGTTTACTTAAAGTTGTTAGTATGTAGGCACATAAACGAAAAGTTTATTTGCCGGGGGAGGGCTTTGAACCCTCGACCTCCAGATTATGAGTCTGGCGCTCTAACCAGCTGAGCTACCCCGGCTTTATAATAACATCAAATTTTGTGATTTAATACTTTTTCGCTTTGTTTATGGTTTGTTAGTACAAAAGCTGAAAGTTTTTAAGCATGATTATAAAATGCTTAATACGATATTTTCAAGCATGAACAGTGCTTCTATGATCAAGGTGCCGCTTTACCTTGTTTCGATAATCCCTGTAATTTATGCGTGGATTAAAACTGGATTCGAAAACCCTTTTCTTTTTTCCTTAATAGTCATTTTCGCCTTAGCTTCTCAGCTTTCAATGAACATCGAGATGGATTTAGAAGATAATAAAAGGGGTATGAAATGTTTTGAAAGCGAACCATTATTAAGTGTAGGACCTTGCCATGTGATACTTTTCAAACAAAATCATCTTAATATAATAAGAAAAGCCTCGCTTGCAGTTATGTTCATCATAGCTGTTGTTGTGCTTGTATTTACCCGTATGCTTGTACTGCTGCTTTATGGGTTAGCAGGAATAGTTTTGATGTACGCTTACCTAAAGAAGCCTCTTGAACTTTACAAAAGGGGAGTGGGCGAAGTTTCGACTTTTTTTGACTTTGGACCTATTCTGGTTTTGGGGTCTTATACAGCTCTCGGAGGAGTTTCTTTGAACAGCGTAATTATGCCTTCTCTAGGTTTTGGCCTTATAGCGTCTTCCATAAGGTATTCTCATCATATAGTGGAAGAAGTAAAAGGCTCCAGAAGAAAAAGGTTTTACCCTTACGTTCACGCTCTTCTGCTGGTACTTTCATCCTTAACAGCTTTGAATCTTCTTAAAGCAGCGCTTCTTATTCCTGTTGCCCTACTGGTTTCAGTTTACACATCAAGACACAGACTAAAAACGTGGACTGATTTGCTTTACCTTTTATATTTTTCAGCGATTTCTTTATTATGCTGACCTTACCTAGAATGGGCTAGGTTTCTTGTTCACTTTATCAATAAGATTGCCGTTAGGCCATATATCAAAATTCAAACGACATATAAGACTATTAAAGCAAATAACATGAAAGCTATAGAAAAGTACATGTGGAGTGCCGTAAAGAAGCCAGTCTGCTGGTCCAGTATCTTTCTTTTCCAGCTTTTTGGGTTCATCGCTATCTTTGTAAGCCTGTAAGCCCAGGGAATGGTAAGGAAAGACCCAAGTATTGGCCAGTAGGTTCTGTCCAGAAAAACAGCTAACGCAAAAAGCGCGTAGCTAAGCCATATAAGCGCAATATAATATGCCTTTGACCCTTTTTCTCCAAGCAAAATGGCAACAGTCTTTATACCAGCCCTCTTGTCATCTTCCATGTCTCTCCAGTTGTTTGCGTGAAGGACAGCAACTATGACCATACCTATTGCTACCGATACAAGGACGCTTGCCATGCTTATCTTAGCTCCCATAAGGGATTCTGTGCCAAGGACAATGCCCGGCCCAAATGCTAACATTACCCCAAGGTCTCCAAGCGCTAACCACTTAAGCCCAACTTTGGGAATACCGTACATAAGTCCTGCAACAAGCCCCAATATTATAAAGGGAATTATTGAAGCCCTTGCTGAAGCCAGATAAACTCCTATTATGAGCGACGCTGTAAGCAGAAATAAAGAATAAGCTAGCTGGAACCTTGGCTTCACAAGCCCATCAATAAGAACCCTTGAACCTGCTGAACCCATTCCGTTAGGCAGGTCTACTTTGTTTATGTAATCAAAATAATCGCTTAACGCGTTAAAGGCGCCGTGAACCATTATTATACCCAAGATGGCAAGCAAAAATAATGGAACAACTATCTTTCTCGCTAGAAGAACGCCAAGTATCATCGCAGAAACGCTCATCTGAAAGCTCCATGGCCTTAAAGCTCTTAACAGCTTAACCGGCTCTTTTTCATTCAGCTCTTCAAGGTTAAAATCAGCGTAGTACTTTTTTGGCTCATCGCTCATGTCCGTAACCCTTATCCTTTCTGGAACAAGCCTAACAAGAACCACGTTTCCCATGTTTATAAAAAGAATGTCTTCAGGAACCTTAGAAAGCAAAACTCCCCTTTCTCTTTCGAGCTTTGTTGGATCGCCAAGAATCTCAATTTTCCCTTCTCCCTGGACAAAAAGGTCTGGCTTGTTCAGATCTATTGAAAAAGAAACAATTGGGTTTTTCTGAACCGCTTTTAGTGTTCTGCCTTCATTTTCAAGAAGAAATATAAACCCATCATGCATAGCATAATAAACTTTTATTCCCCATGGACCCTGATCATCACAGACGGATATGTTCATTGTTTTTGCCTTTCTCAGAAGATCTATGACACGCCTGTCATTCATATATTTTTTGATGCCCTTTACGTTATTTAAACCTTGTGAAAGATATAATTTTATGAATTTTGTATACAAAAAATTAAAAAATTAATACTAAAGTTTATATTCTTATTGTGCATGAAAAAGTATTAATGAAATGTATAAACTGCGCTTATTATAGACAACACCCAATCTACGACTTTATTGGATATTGCGAGAAAAAAGGTTCTGTTGTCTTCCCTGAAGAAAGCTGTAAAGACGCTATCAGTATTGTTAAAGAGGAAACTGAAAAGCTCTTTGAAAACTATGGATGGGCATACTGCATCGAGTGCGGCAGCGTGCTTTTTGATAGGAACGAGCTTGACAAACACATTAGCCTAGGGCACAGCTTAACTCAAAAATTTTTGGAAGATGAAGTAGCTATTTACGAATCTCCTGGTGGAGATTGATGAAGAGCCTTAACTATCTACTAGGAGGTCCCCAAGGTGGGGGACTAGAAACCTCTTCACAGGTTCTTTCATGGGCTTTTGCGAAATCAGGTTACGGAGTTATATCAGACAGAGAGTACTATTCAAACATAGTAGGTAGGCATAGCTACATACACGCTAAAGCCGACAGCGAGGAGCTTCCGAAAGACCTCCAGTACCCTGTTAAGCTTCTTGGGGCTATGGATGCTGAAAGCGTTTTTACACATTTTACAGACCTGGATTCAGGCGCATACGTGATATACAATTCTGACCTTAATTCTACGAGGCTTTCTCAGATTCCGAGCGTTGAGCCAGAAGTTGGAGAAAAAATACTAAAAATTTTAAAGAAACTTAACATTGAACAGGACTTAGGGAGCCTTGTTAATTACCTTAAAGATAACGGCGTTAATGTAGTTGGACTTAGTTACAGGGACCTTCTTTCAGAGCTTCAAAAAAAGACAAACATAGTTGCTGCTCAAGCATCTAGGTATATTTCAACGATAATAATAGGCGCTTCGGCTGCCCTGGTCGGAATTGATCCTGAAGCCGTAAAGTACGGGCTGACAAGGAGGTTTAAGAGTGGCCCTGTACTTGAGCACAATCTGACTTTCTCTGAAATTGTTTCTGAGATAGTTTCTTCTAACTTTGGTAGCCCACTTAAGTTAGACCCTCCACGAGGAAACTTTGGAAGGTTGATGATAGTTAGCGGTAATGACATAGTGGCAATGGGCAAAGTTGTTGGAGGGCTAAGGATGCAGACTTACTATCCTATTACTCCTGCCGCAGACGAAAGTTTTACTCTAGAGGAGCATGAAAGGCTCGGAGAAGCAGGAATTGGATCTCTTACGGTATTTCAGCTCGAAGATGAGCTTGCTGCTGTAAACGCGGCTATAGGGGCTTCACTTACAGGGACCAGAGTTGCTGCTGCAACCAGTGGGCCGGGGTTCGACCTAATGGTAGAAGGCCTAGGATGGGCCGGTATGAACGAAGCTCCTGTCGTTATAACTTATTATCAGAGGGGAGGACCGAGCACAGGACAGCCAACTAGAGGGGGACAGAGCGATCTTCTTTCTTCTGTTTTTGCATCTCACGGAGAGTATCCTAGAATGGTGCTTGCGTCTGGAGATCACGAAGAAGCTTTTTGGGATGCTATAGACGCTCTGAACTATGCCGAAGTATACCAGATACCTGTGATACACCTTGTCGATAAGTTCTTGGCTAACACAATAAGGAGCGTTGCCTTTCCAGATCTTAGCAAGGCATATATAAACAGGGGTAAGATAGTACAGGAACCTGGAAAGGATTATAAGAGGTTCAGTTTTGAATCTCCAGTTTCACCAAGAGCTTTTCTTGGAAAAACGCTTGTATGGTACACAGGTGACGAACATAACGAAGAAGGGCATATATCTGAAGAACCTGAAAACAGGATCAAGATAATGAACAAGAGAATGGAAAAGCTTGAGCTTATTGAGCAAGAGGTTCCAGAAGAAAGAAGGGTTTCTATCTATGGTGATGAAAGCCCTGACGTAGTGCTATACGGATGGGGTTTCGTAAAGGGTGCTGCGCTTGGAGCGATAAAGATGCTTAAAGAAGAAGGGGTGAAAGCTATGTACGTTCATGTAAGGACTTTCATACCTTTCCCCAAGAATACTGTTAAGAACATTTACTCTAAGTACAAGGACGTCATGATAGATGTTGAACATAACTATCTAGGCCAGGCGGCTGTTCTTGCTTCTGCATTCGCAAACGTTGAAATAAAGAAACACATTCTGAAGTATACTGGCAGACCAATCTACTCTAACGAGCTAAAAAATGCGGTAATGCGTATCCTTAAGGGTTCAGAGAAGGAGGTGCTTGAATATGGTGCTTGAGCTCAAGCCAACTGATTACAAAAGCTCAGTATGGGTTGACTGGTGCCCAGGATGCGGTAACTTTGGGATACTTTCTGCAATGTACCAGGCTTTTGCTGAGCTTAAGCTGTATCCAAGAAAGATAGTTGTAGTTTCGGGCATTGGATGCTCCGGAAAGACCCCTCACTTTCTTAACGTCCAAGGTGTTCATACACTTCACGGAAGGGCCCTTCCATACGCGGAAGGTATAAAGATAGCGAACCCTGAGCTTGAAGTACTTGTTAACGCTGGGGACGGTGACCTTTTGGGCATAGGGGCTGGACACTTTGTTGCCCTTGGAAGAAGAAACATAGACATGGTTGTCATGATGCATGACAACACTGTTTATGCTCTGACAAAAGGACAAGCAGCCCCAACTCTTGAAAGAGGCGCGAAACCGAAGTCTCTTCCAAAACCAAACATACAGGATGCCGTAAACCCGATAGCTTTGGCCATAGCATCAGGATACACGTTTGTCGCAAGAGGGTATTCGGGCAAGGTAAAACACTTAAAAGAACTAATAAAAGCCGCAATTCAGCACAAGGGGTCAGCTTTTTTGGACATACTGCAGCCTTGTGTCACTTACGACAACATACATACTTATGACTACTATAACGAACGCGTTTATGATCTGCAAGAAAGCGGTTATGATCCAGAGGTTAAAGGAGAGCCAGAACCCAAGATAAGCGAAGCCATAGCTAAATCTTATGAAAAGGGCAACAAAATACCGATAGGGATCTTCTACAGGAACCCAAATGTGCCAACTTTTGAGGAGAGGCTAAAAGAGAGAATACCAAGCTACATGCAATCACCCCCAGCAGCACAGATCATAGACAAAAGCGGAAAGACAGTAATAAGCCAAGAGCTTTTTGAAAAAATATTTGAAAATTACCTTGTCTAAAAGCTTTATTTTATAATTTTTCTTTTATTTTTTCCCTTTTTTCTATAGCTGATGATTTAACGCTTTCTTTAAAGTCAGCCCAATAGTCTGGCTCCGCAAGGCTCCCAAAAGCCCTTTCGACAACTTCGTTTACTGCAGGATGAACGTGCATCATTTCATATACTGGATAAAAGCTACGATCGCCAACGTTCATGAGCAGAATTATTTCGTGAATCATCGAAGAAGCGTAAGGACCTATTATGTGTCCCCCGAGAACATTGCCGTTATCTCTTTTAACTATGACCTTAACAAAGTGTCCATCATCTTTCATGGCTAACCCTTTTGCAGTATCCTTGTACAGGTAGTAGCCTAACAAAATTTCGTCATTAACGTCCGATTCTTTTGCCCCTACAGAGCCAACCTCAGGCTGCGTAAATATAGCGTGCGGTACAGCATGAAAGTCAGCCTTTAACCTTTTACCCTTAAAAGCGTTGTAGTAAACTATCATGCTTTCATAATTAGCGGCATGCTTGAACATATGCTTCCCTATGGCGTCGCCGCATGACCATATATTTTGTTTTGTTGTTTCCATATATTCGTTCACTATTATCCATCCATTTTCATCCGTTTTAACTCCAGTCTTTTCGGGCTTTGTTATGTCAGAATTGCTTTTTCTGCCTGCAGCTACTATTATTTCATCAACTGGAACTTCAAACGTAATGTTGTTTTCCAAATCTTCTGCTACTATTATTTTGTTTTCTCCCGATTTCCTGACTTCAACTACCTTTGTAAGGGGCAGAACTTTCATGTGCTGATCAAGGTCCACTTCAAGCTGGTATGAAATCTCCGGCTCTTCCTGATAAGCGATTCTGTCAAGCATTTCAAAAACATAAACGTCGCTGCCCATCATAGATAGAAAGAAGCCAAACTCTAATCCAACAAAGCTGCCCCCTATGACCGCTGTCCTCTTTGGCAGCTTCCTCAAGGTGAAAAAGTTCTCGTTAGTATAATAATTAACTTCGTTCAAGCCAGGTATTTTAGGGATTAAAGGCCTTGAGCCCGTGCAAAGGAGTATCTTATCCCCTGTTATGATTTCATCTCCTACCTTAACTTGATATTCTCCAACAAATTCGCCTGTTGTCTTGTAAAGAGTGATTCTGGGGTCAGACATAAGAGCGTTTTCTATCTGAAAAGATTCTCTCATTACTTCATCATAAGCCCAGCTCATTATCTTTTCAAAATCTATAGAGGTTATTCTTGAGCTTATCCAGAAATCAGGGGCCCTCTTAATGTTGTGAATTATTTCAGCAGGATAAAGGATCATCTTAGAAGGTATGCAACCCCTTGTAAGGCATATCCCGCCTACGGGACCGTTCTCTATAACGGCTATATTTATGTCCCTGTTATGTGCGAGGAGCTCGGCGTATATATTGCTTGCAGAACCGCTTCCAAAAGCAATAACGTCAAAATGCTTCATTAACATAGTAAGGAAATACACAAATTTAAAATTTTAGAAAAAATAGTTTACGTTTGAACATCATTAGAAGAACTACCCAACCTTGTTGTAGTAGATTCTAAGTTAATCTTAATTATTTGTAGCATCTGATAGAAATTTTAAACCCCCTCTTATTCCTTATTGACGAGGGTTCACTGAGGTCTTAAGGGCATCTCTTTACGGGTGCTACCTGCTATGAAACATAAGATATTAGAGCGTCTTTGAACTAATCATAAGCAAGATTAGTGATATTAGGAAATCAGTTAACATAAAACACATACACGTATGATTGGATTTGTATAAAGCAACTATAATTGCAGCTTCGATGAATGAATACGGCACTGTGCTAAATGAAGTGTACCATGGACTTATTACTAAGAAGGTGGATACTCAGATTAAGTGGGCAAACATAAGGAAAGAGCCTAACGGAACAGTCGGCAACTTCTATTCCAAGCTAAAGAAGAAAAAGGGAAGTTCTAAAGCAATGGTTGCTGCATCGGCAAAGCTGCTGAGGTAGTCTTCTGGGTGCTTAAAGAGCACAGGGCATATCAAAGTTAATGTGTAATGACTGCAAGAGTTGGGGTTGAGGTAAGGCCTCGATGATCTAACTGCGGGCAGACCCGTTAACAAGGTATTATGCTTTGACACTGGGGATTGCCCCGAATGGGTAAGTGATATATCCCTCATGAAATGGCAGAGATGTACTAGCTCTCTATAAGCCATTACTAAAAATGCTAAATGACATCGTTCTAAACAGCATAATAATTATCATTGAAACACTATAGCATAAAAAAAGCATTGTCGATAAATTAATGAATTAATAAGCAGCTCACATAGGTGCAATAAACAAACTTTTTGTCATAAATTTTAGTATCAAATGCTTAATAATCTTGTTTCAGATTCTACAACTTTTTCCCATGAAAAGTTTTTAGAAAACTCGCACCCTTTTTTCCCCATTCCAGCCCATACGCCTGTATTTAATATATCTAAAGCCCTCTTAGCTAACTCGTTAATGTTTAATGGCGGAACCTTTTCAACGGCATCGGTGTTAAAATTAAACCTTATGGCAGGTATGTTGTAAGCCACAGCAGGGGTTCCACACGATAACGATTCAAGTAATGAGAGCGAAAACGAATCATGTTTACTAGGATACAATAACAATTTCGTTTTCGCTAATGCTTTCATAGCTTCATCCCTTTTGCTGTTAAAGAAAAAACTTACGTTTTCAGTTATCTCTTTTGCCTTAGTTCTTACAACTTCTTCCATTTCTTTGCTAGAAAAACCTATTATAGCTACTTTTGCCCGTGGAAACTTTTTAGTTATGATCTTTAAAGCCTCAATAAAATCGTAAATTCCTTTTAGCGGGATTACTCTAGAAAAATAGGCTATATCAAACTCTTTTTGCAAATCAAAATGACATTCATCCACCCCGACCCCAGGCATCACAGGCTTTGCTTTCATTTTTATTCCAAGTTTATTTAATTCATAAATTATAGAAGTTGAAACCGATAACAAGTTTGTATTTCTCACCGAATACTTAAAAAGATTCAATTTTAAATACCCCTTTAAGACTTCAAAGTCATTTGCATTAAATAAAAGCTTCATGTTATTTCTCAAAAGTTTATACCCCGTTCCATCTTCATTTACGAGCGAACCTACGACAGGAGTTAGCTGTAGAAGCCCAAACTTTTCAATTTTAGTATAGGATAAACCTAAATGATAATAGAGGTTGCCATAAGGAAAGTATAATGCTTCTGCACCATAATGGGTTGCAATTTTAGCTACATATTGTGAATATTTAATTATACTCGTTATATTAGGGTTTATACCCAAAGGTTTTAATCGAACGGCTTTTTCTAACAAGTTAAACAAGTCATTTTTTACTCTATTATTGACAACCTTTTCGATTTCTTCTTTAAGAGAAAGAAACCTATCTTCAGGAATCATCAATTCAAATTTTTCTTTAGGAAATAGTAAAAGCGTTCTTAGCTCGCGATAATTTCCTCCGCTTAGGTCACCGCCAATTAAAAATACCGCTATTTTCATAACTAAAATTCCTAGTAGATCTTTTTAACCTTATGCTAGCAATAAAATTATGTATGTGCCCTTTTATGAATTTTATGTTTAAAGAGATAATTTCTTTCTAATAGATTTCTTTATATTTATCGTCAGAGGCAGGTACCTTTTATTGAAGGGTTGCCGTTTGATTTTATGAAACCGTTTACAATCCTATGATCAACATTGATAACAAGCAATTATTACGTATTTATTAGCTGATCATTTATAATTATTTTAATATATTTCAAGGATAATTTAAGTTAATCAGTACGATTTTATGACCTAGCTTTGCCTAAAGTTTTTGAAAAAAGAATCACATTTAAAATCTGGTATAACAGCAAAAGCGTTATAAAAATCAACAAAAGCTTTGATCTACTGTTGCTGAAGAGGTAGTTTACTCAAATACTTTCTATGAAAATAGCGATTTATCATTAAAAAAGCATAGAAATAGTCCTTGTTATGTACGCAAGTTTATACCTAACATAAAACCAGTTCATCCTAGGATAACTTTTCCCAATTAGATTCCTACCTAATTTTGAAAAAGTCAACGCTCTTATCATTTTAAAAGTCTTTTTGTCTGTTATGGACGTAGAGGCGTGATATTTATGTTGAGTTCCAATTATCCAAGGAACGTTTTTTATTCCGCTATAGTAATAAATGAAACCTAAAGTTGTCTCATCGCTAATATAATTCCTAAACCTTTGATCGATCCTAATTAAAGAATTTTTTATATCGTTCATAGCTTTTACATTTATCTTTTTTAAAATCTCTTTATCAAACTTAACAGCTTGCTTGGGCCCTATGAAAAATATCATATTATAAATGCCATAAACCTTATAACTGAATATAGGAAAAATTAAACCATTAACATTGATTTCTCCTATTCTTTTGCTTCTTTTAATAGGAAAGTTGTTCCAACTACTGTCTGCTACGTTATAAAAACCGTACCCTAATTTACACATTTCGTCATCAATTTTTGAAAAATTATCTACAAGTAAATTGTCGCTATCTACAACTAAGGCATCAGTAGGCTCTTTAATCATATCATCCAAAATTTGAATGTAACATAAGTTTCTATCGTTCCAATTACAAGTTTTAATCTCTAATTTTGGAAAGTGATTTTTTAGAATATTTTTTGATATTCATTAAATACGTTATCTACATAAACTACGTTTCTTAAAGCTTTAATTTTGTTCACATTTACCATAAAATATTCTTCGATTTCATTAATTCTATAAAATGGTAAATACGTAATAAGAGCATTTATCATTGTGTTTAATAAATAAAAGTATAATTAAAATTTTTTACAGTAATCTGCAAGCTTAATGCTTACTTTTTTGAGGAAATTTATTATAGGTTTCGGTTTTAACGATTTAGTTTATAAAAAATAAGCCTCAATAGAAAATTGGCGAGCTGTATAATTTCTGCTCTAAATCTCTTAAAAATAAACTCGAGATAAAATTTGTAAAAAATTCAAAGCGTGGCAACATATTTTTTGGCCTTTTAAGTGATTATTTGAACAGGTTGATTTAACTATAAGCTATAAACTAAAATTTGACCAAAAACAAAGCTATATGTCATTAAACCAACGTTAATCAAAAACAAAAAATCATAATTACATTGCTAGTTGTAATTGAAAAGTCGTAATTGTAAGAGTACTGATAAGAGGTTATCTATCCTTCAAAGAAGTGTACTTTTACACTTAAATACTCATTAATATTAAATACTTAAAAGGTTAAAAAACTCTGTGATATCAAAGATCCCATTTATTATCTGGAAATTATTTCATGCTCTTAAACATATAGCTGATAAAAACAAATTAAGCAGATTTTGACTAAACCTAATGAAGATATATTATCGCGATGTTTATAGAAGATCAGATTAGGTTGATCATTAATGCTAAGCTTGAAGGAAAACTTAATAACAGGAAAATTGCAAACGTGCAAGGCATATTAACCAGAAAGGTGCAACAGCTTTACAGCGAATACAAAAGTACAGAAGTTATTCATGCTCAGAAAAAAGTTGGAGACATAAAGGCCTGTTCTTGAGAGAAATAAGAATGAAAAGTTGAGCTGTAAAGAAATTATAGAATTAGCGCAAGCTATATCGACAACATTCTCAGAGCTAAAGGATTAAACACAAGAAATGAAAAGGCTTCCTAAAAAGAAAGTTATAATGTACCAATCATTAATGGAGACATAGGAAGGGTAAATGATTTGCAGATAAAACATTAGTAGTACAGCTCGCATAAGTAAAAAGATGATTTTAGCAGCTTTTGAATTAGGTCTATGATTTTTACATGTATCCGAGTCTTCTTAATCTTTCCATCATGTTTTCTTTGTCCTGGGACCTTCCCATCCTTTCTTTTGTATTTTCAAGATCCTGTTCCCAAGCTGGTTTGTCAGAAAACTTCTTAGTATCCCTTATTCCATCTATGGACCTATAACCTTCCTTATACTTCGGATGTATTGGCAGGTTGTATTTGAACGTATAGTTCCATATATCCCTTTCAGTAAACGGAAGTATTGGATGAACTCTGTAGTGATCAGGCTTTTCCCTTTTGCTTATGAAGACTTCTATAGCCCTTGCAGGGTTTTCATCCCACCTTATGCCTATGATAAGATATTCAAACTGGTATTTTTCAACAGTCATGAGCAAAGGCACTGTCTTAAGAATATGGTTTCCTACATCAGTTTCAAGAGAATATTCAAAACTTTCACCTTTAAACCCTAGCTTTTCTATCTCTTTTCTATTTCTTTCATTTAGATCATTTACGTAGATCTTTCCATCTTTAACATGGCTAAGCGCGTCGTCATTTCTCGCATGTATAACTCTAAAGTTCCAGGACTTGCTAACTTCGTCTAACATCTTAAGGGTTTCTGGGAAATGGTCACCATGATCCACAAATATAGCCGGAAGCATATCAAGCCCCTCTTCTTCAACAGTCCTCTTCAAAAGGTGTAGAGCTACAGTGCTATCCTTCCCTGCGCTCCAGACTATTGCCCCCCTGTTAAACCTGTTCAAAGCGTCCTTGATAACTGTGATTCCTATCTTTTCCTTTGCATCGAGACTTAAATTGTCCTTTCTTATTGTTTCCAATTTACTAATTAATATTAAAATTGATAATTTAAGCTTTTGCGATTTTATTCTTAAAAAATATTAAAAAATTAAATTAGAGGATACCAGTATGGGTATATGCTAAGTTCGTACTTTCCGTCTTCCCTCTTTTTGATTACTCCTATGCTTGCAAGGTAATCTAAGAAAGGCTGTAAGCTGTAGGTAATCTGAAGCCCTGTTAGCTTTGAGATATAATCCTTGATTTCCTGCTCAGTCTTTGGACCTGTGGCCAGAGCGCTGAATATCATCCAGCCAGATCTTCTAGGGAATCCCCACGGGTTAAGGCCTATTGGATAAGGTCCAGTGCCCCATAACATTCTTCCATAAGCAAAAGGCCCTCCAAAACCCATACCGAAACCTTTTCCTCTACATCTCATCATATCTTATCACCGATATAAATATAAATTAACGTATTTATAAATTTATCGATAATTCGATATAAAAACATTTAAAATATCTATTGGTTTATTTTTGTGAAGTAATATTTCAAAACTAATGGAACGCTTACCATTAATACATTAAACTTCCATGGACACGTGTTCTGATAAGCTACATAGCTCACACGTAGCAATAGATATTATTGAGAAATATTTTTAGAACTTTAAAAAGTTTTATAACCTAGGTTAACTAAAATGTTATGACTCCTATCTGGAGGATGACATGCAGCAGGTAAACTGATCTGTGATGTGAAGAGGGTCGTTACATTTCTTTACAAACACTAAAAGCTTCGCCGTTATAGGCAAAGATGAAAAGGTTAAAGAGTGAGCGGATAGAAAGTTTTTATGTTCGCTCTTTTTTATACAACTCAATAGCTCACGTTAAATGGGTGTATCCCTTAACTCGGGAGCCATCGCTTTTTAATGCAGTAAAAAAATCAGCTAACAACTTTCAAACGTAAATTATGTTTTCTAAAATTTAAAATATGTGCTTTTCTTAATAAATTAATGAAGCATTTCGACTTTATTGTTTTGGTAAGCGGCTCTGTTTTATCTGCAAATCATCTCACCCTTCCAATTTTCTCCAGTAATGTTGGGTCCATTATAACTTCCCTTAGGTAGCCTTTGATAGTATATAACTGCTGGAGTTTCAAGCCTTTCAATGCCAAAGGCTCCGTGATGCCTTATGAAGTTGTACCAATTCATAAATTCATCAACAGAATTGAAGAACTTTACCTTCTTTTCAAATATGTCAAAGAACTTCTCAACTTTTCCGTTTGTCTGAGGGTGATCAACCCTGCCAACTATCAGAGTTATCTTTGATCTGGAATTTTTAAACTCTGCACTGCAATATACAATAATAACAATAAAACTGATGACTTTTTCTGGTTTTAGCTCCGCCGGTTCTCGTTGATAATCTCAGTGCATCCTTAAAATCAAGCCAAAAATGTATAATGAATGCACAATATATTTAACAACCATAAATTTGTTTGAAAGCAAATTGATTGCAATAGTAACCTGGAGCGCTGGATACATTTGAGGACACCTTGTCGAGAGGTTGCTTAGTGATTTTTGAAATTGACTAGTAAGAAGATACTATAAGTTTTTTAACTTTAAAAAAGCTGTGCATATATTGTAGCTAAAAATCTTGGGAATGGTTGCTTTCTCATTAAAGCTAAACATGCTAACAAATATGCAGATAATGAAACTTGCGCCCCTAAAGATTTTATCCTATGGTATGTTTTCACCCTATCGTAATGAATCCAGAACTCATTCCAAAAGCCTTTCGCTCTTGTCAATGATGGTTTATTTTCAATATGCCACGCAATAGGGGCTATGCTTTTTTCTCTTAGTCTATAAACTTGAAACCCTCTTTTAAAAGCATTGTACGCAAGAATGCTTTCAAACCAATAAGCTTTTGTGTTCTTATTTTTGAAAAGTTTTGCTAAATTGATGTTTTTGATCGCATCGCTTTTAAAAGCCATGTTAACTCCATCTAAATGCAATGAAAGAAGCATTTTTGAGCTTGGGTCAAACCTTTTTCTGTATAAGAAGCCTGAAATTGAAATTCCTTCATAATAGTGTAAAGCTTCAAGTAAAGGCCTTCTCCAGTAAGTTTCTTTTGTTGGTTTTTCTCCATAAAAGTTTTCGTTTGTCAGGATTAAATCAGAATTTTTTAGCTCAGCTTTGAAGGTTATTCCTCCAGCTCCCCCTGCATCTTTTTTATCTTCAAAAAATTTCAGGTATTTTTCTACCCATACATTTTCAAGAATAGCGTCATCATCGGTAAACATTATTATGTCTGAATTTGAAGCTTCTATCCCAAGCTGATAGGCCGTCGCTATGTTGCCATTTTCTTGAAAAATTATTTCTGTGTTTAATTTATTTCTAAAAGTCTCTATTATGTTTTCGGAATTATCGTTTGACTTTTTTAGTACAATTATTACTTTTCTAGGTTTTTTGGTTTGATTTTCGATACTCTTTAATAAAAAGGGAAGATATTTTTCCCCCTGTATGTGGGAATTACTATATCAGCGTTCAATTATTTTACAAATTTTTAATATTTATAGCGTATAAAGATTTTTGCATCTATTTCCTAGTTGCATAATATACGACTTTATTCTCTTTTTTTGCTGAACAGCAACCTTAAACTATCTCTTTAGACTGCGTTTTCATAGCAATCTTGAACCATTTCTTTGACGGCTTCACGCCTTGAAGGGGCGAGGCTTCTTAGTGTTGTGAAGCTTTACCAATCCCATCCTTACTGCCCACTTCTGCCTTATTCACTCATACATGTTGAACGCCTTGATGCCTGTTGAGTCAATTGCTATATCTACAGGCTTATCCTTGCTATACTTCACTTCAAGAGGTATATTTAGTTCCTTCTGCCTCCTGCATATCCACGTGTAGGAAGTTATCCTTGTCCCCAATATTCCTCCTAACATGCTGGCACAGTCTGTCTGTATGGCAGTCCAAAGTATACCCTGACAGCAAATATTATGAGTATGAGCGCATCAGAATACATGTATGGCTTTTGCCCTTGTTCATCTTTTTCAGCTGCTTCTACTGGTCAATTAGGTGGCTCTTGCTGAAAGATACGTCAGCTGTTTTATTTATTAAGCAGCTTCTTGTTTTATTCTGGCCACTCAGTCATAATTTTACATAATACAACTTGGTTAAATTAATATAGAATAAAAAATATGATGTAAGGTTGTCAAAATAATTCAATAAATCATATCCACCTCACGGAAGGTGACTTTCGCCTCTAACCCCAAAAAGTTAAAAGCATGTGCAGATCAAAAGAGCAATTTGTTCTCAAAATTAAAGCTTATAACTCAGATATTGTCATATTGATAAAATGGAAGGAATATTCTTGTCAGTCATAAACTCTACAAAGAGAAGGCAGGAAGCCTTGGTCAACGCTATTTTTGCGCTCATTATTTTTGCTATAATAACAGCGCTCGTCAAGGCTAACGGCCCGGACAACCTTTTTAACTCTTGGCTTTACGTTTTAATTGTGACTCACAGGGTCCAAGGTCTCAACGAACTTTTCATAGCTTTTGCAAAGTATGGGAGGGAGTACTTCTGGATACCGCTCTTAGCCGTGATGTGGTTTTTCGGAAAGGGCAACGTGAAGTTTTCCGCTTACGTTATGTTCGTATCTTTTCTGCTTTCTATAATTTTCGGCATCACGTTAAAGGACATTTTGCAAATTGTAAGGCCGTTTTATTACTTCAGCTACAGCACGTTGATACCCAAGCCGAAAGATTTCAGTTACCCTTCTGGGCATGCGTTGATAACGTGGGCTGGAGCTTCCTCTACATATTTTTATTTAAAGAAAAAGTACTCTTCACTTCTTAGCCTCGAAGCCTTCATTGTTTCCTTTTCGCGCGTCTACGTCGGCGTTCATTGGCCACTGGACGTAATAGGCGGAGCCTTGCTAGGATTTAGCATTTCAATGTTTTCCACGTACTTTGCAGAAAGCCCCGTAGGAAAGACGATATACAGTAAAATTGAAAGGTTCAGTATAAAAAAATAAAATATAATAAATTAGCGAAGTTTATGCTTTTGATCTCCTCATTATTGCGTATATAGCCAGGATTATACCCAAAATGGCTAAAACTATGGTGGTAACAAAGTACTCTGTAATTTGAGTGCTGAGCGTGTCTTTAACTGAAACTATGCTGGAATTGAGCAATGAAATTTGCGAAGCAGTTTGCTGTGCCAAAGCCTGTAGTTGGTGAGTCGTCTCGAACTGAACGCTTGCTTCAGAACTTACCCCGTCGCTTTGAACCGCTATAACGCTTAGCGTGTGCGTACCATCTGGATATGAATTGGCACTGAGGTTAAAAGAGTAAGTTCCTGGAGCCGAGAAGCCCTTAACTAACGATCCATCAACATAAACGCTAACGTTAACTACTTCTTGCCCGCTTACCGTTATGTTCACAGGAATGCTACTAGAGTATGGTACATCGCTCTGTGGGTACTGAATCGTTATCGATGGAGGGGATGGGGATAACGAGGATATGGTGTAACTGCTACCGCTAAGTACAGAGGACTGAAGGCTCAAGTATGAAGCTGAGGAGTCTACGAGTTTCACCGTGCTGTTTACCGCATAAACGCTTGTTGCCTTTACACCCTCAAGCGTTGCGTTCGTGTTCACTAAGTAGAGGGGTCCATTTATGCTAGAGCTAGTTATCGTAACAGTTCCTCCTTTTATATAGTTGGTTCCGTAGAATTGGTCTCCTGAGAACGAAGCGTTGCCTTCAACGTTTATAGTGTCTCCTCCTAGGAAGATATCGTAAGATAGCGTTGCGTTAGAAACTGTGAGCGTGTCGTCCTTTAGCGCTAAGTTGCTCGTCTGAACCGGGTAGCTTAAAGTCTTTCCTGAGAAGAAGTACTGCGGGTTTACGAAGAACTGTTTCTGAGCTGAAAGCAGTGAAGTTGTAGGAACTCCGTTCCACGAAGTCCCGCTAACATAAACGTCGAACGGGCCCGAGTATCCCTGCGCTCCGATAAAAACTGTGCCTGTTGTGGCGTTATATTGGAACGGGTTGTACGAGCTTGGCAGCGTTATCGTGCCGACCCACTCGTTCAGGCTCGGGCTGTAAGTGAGCGGAACGCCAGATGACAGGTAGGTGCCGTAGCCAGATTGTATATCGTTAGAATAGACTGCAGCTACGTACATCCCGTACTTAACTTCCGTCCCGTTCATGTATGTGATGTTCGCGTATATGTTCAGTTTACCTCCTACGAACTTCTCGCCAGTAACTGTTATCTTCGGAACCGATGAGGAAGGAGAAACGAGTATCTGCCCGTAATAGCTTCCAGTTATGTTCATGCCTAACGTGTAGGATTCGTAGGAAGAATTCAGAACTACGTAATAAAGCCCAGACTGAGCGTTAGATGGAACTTTTAGATATCCGTTATAGTACATTCCGTTGAAAGGAATGTTTGCCGTTGACACAACTTTCCCGCTTGGGCTTACCAGCTGGGCCGTAATGTTGGAACCGTCCATCACGTTTTCAAACATAGAGTAACCGGTTGCTGAGCTAACGTAAGAGAGCAGAGAAAGTGGCGGAAGTGGAGTTCCCTGTATTATTATATAGCTTCCCGGAGATACAGCTCCCGGCTCTATTACTGTTTCGGGCAGTATGAACATGGTCTGAAGGTCAACGCCGTTCATTATAGGCAGGTATCCGAAAGCGCCTACTCCTTGTAGCAGGACGGGGCCGTTAGGATATGTTGCGCTCGTTGTCCCTGCCCACAGGCCATAAGTGCTATTTATCAGAACTAAAGGTATTGTCTCAACCGGGATGTAAACGTTCTTCATAAAGTTGTACGAGTACGTCGATATGTAATACGCTCCTTTAAGCGGGGCTGGAGAGCCTGAAAGGTAATTTAGTTGAACAAGAATAGGACTTCCGGGCGTAAGCAATACTGGGTACGGCGTCTGTAGGTTAACGTAAGTAACTAAGTAACCGAGGAATGCTTCGGCCATACCTTCCCCTGTGAGCCCTGACGACGAACCCTGTACGTTAACGTAAGCTGGTCCGCTTCCGTTAGGCGGAACTTTGATTTGGGCTATCCAGAGCTTATAAGTAGAGTTGTACTGCATAGGAACCGTTACTAGAGCCCCCTGAAGCGATTCTAATGAAGCTGTAAACGAACCAGTAGTTATGGTTAAGCCGTTGCTAGTTACGTTCGCTAAGACCACGATTGTGGACCCAGGTGAAAATTCGTTGTTAGGTTGAGGCATGAATGATGAATTTAAAAGCGTTACGGTTACGTTCATAGTGTTTGCGGTAGTAGCAGAACTTATGGCTTGTGCAAGAACTCCTACGTTCGGGTATCCTAAGCCGGTAACCAAGTTATAACCAGAGTGGGCGGTCCAAGGTATGTTGTAACCGAAAGTTATCTGCTCTACAGAACCGGTTGAGTATCCCTTCTGATAAAGGAAGGGGTTTATGAGGCCAAGTGGATGATGTACCTTCTGCATGACTAGCGTTAAAAGACCGGCAAGCAATGGCGAAGCCTCGCTTGTCCCGCCGAATATCCCAGTTACGTTACCTGAATAAACGACCCACGTTCCTGGGAAGGGCGATGCGCTCAGAGATATATCAGGCACCATCCTGCCGTATGGGTAACTTAATGGAACATTCAATTCGGACTGGTACCATGGTAAAGGCTCGAGCATGCTGACGCCCCCAGTTGAACCTCCGTAGTTTACAAAGTAAGGTATAAATCCGTAATTGGACCACGCTGTCTGTAATGTTGAATTGCCTGATACGTAAACTGTAGTACCTCCAGCAGCCGTGACGAATGGGGATGTTGAGGGGTATCCTGGAGTCCCGAGGGGCCCCGCGCTGTATCCGCTACCTCCTGCGTCGCCGGTTGAGGCTATGAACGTAATACCTTCTAGAGAGCCCAAAGCGTAGTAGTAATCCGCAAGCTGGAGGTTTGCAGTGTAGAAGGCTGGCCCAAGAACCGAGTAGTACCACTCATAAATGCTCCAGCTTTGGGAAACAGTCTGAACTGCATGCTGCTGGTCGATGAAGGCTATAGGGAAGGATACAGGAAGCGCTCCGTTTCCTATGTAGAGAGTTATGTTTGCTCCTGGGGCCATGGAATGCGAAAGCTCAACGTCGCCAGAAATTTCACCGTCCCATCCCGTTAAAACTCCTAGGTTTGGGTCGTAAGGCCCTATAGGAACTACGTTAAAGCTAGATGGGTTTGGAAAACCAAACTCTTTGTCGTAAACCTGAAGCACTTGAGTTATGTACGGATCACCGTACCAGTCAAGAATGCCTATTGTATAGCCTGTTCCGTTTACCCCAGATTTGAGCAAACTTGTTACGTTGTACGCATTCCAAAGTTCCTTGGCTGAAATGCCAGTTATTGGGAAGGTCATGTTAGGCTGCATCGTCCGCATCAGCCCCTGAAAGTCCTTTTCAGTTACAAGAGTGTCAGGATGTCTCAGGATAAGTCCTGTAACGTTAGATGCGTATACAAAAGCATTTATGTTCGGGTTTCCTACCAGAGTATAATAGCTGTACGTGCCGTTTGAATAGAGCGCTGTTGAAAGGCCTAGGTACTGCTTTACTTGTTGGACGGTCCCTTGTATCAAGATAGCTGAATCCATAGCAGTAAGTAAGATCTTAAAACCTTTGTCCTTAAGGTAACTAACAACTTGATTATATTGGCCCACAGGCAGGAAGAGCTTCTGAATCTGAGAATATGTAAGGAAATGCTCGTATTGTAAAGAGGAAGGATTAGAAACCTGCTGAACCATAGAATAGAGGAGCCCCGTGTTCCTAAGAGGTATGTAAACTGTAACTAATAAGGGATAGTCTGGCGGAAGACTTCCGACGTTTTTGTAACCAGGGAGGGCTGCAACCGTAGAAGGCATCGGCTGATTGGTAGATGCGAAAGATGGCGTTACAAATTCCACAAAGGGCAGCGTTGCTACAAGTATTACCAAAAAAACTTTATAGTTCATTAAATTTTTATTATGTACAATGTAAGATATAAATGTTTACAAAGGGTCATCTTATTAGATTAAATATTAAAAATCTTATAACAAAGAAAAATAAAAAAATAAATTTTAAAATACTTAAAGAACTTTACTTTTTCCTTACCAAAAGTACCAGTTCTAGTACTATTATGATGATCGCTAGCACTGCAACAACTAACAGGTATGTTGATAAAGAGCTTACAGTAGACTGAAGAGAGCTAACAGCTGACTGTAGAGACGAAACGCTAGTTCCTATCGAAGTTACTGATGAACTTATTGAAGACGATGATGAACTGATCGTTGACACTGATGAGCTCAAGCTACTTATAGCTGAGCTGAGAGAGCTGTAGTCAGATGAAATCGTTGACTTAAGGTCACTTATCAAAGTGCTTATGCTAGTAAGGGATGACATTATAGAACTGTACTGTGTTGTCAAGGTTCCAGAGAGGCTTGATATTGAGTTGCTAATTCCTGCAACTGATGCGTTAATGCTTGATAACATTGAGCTGAGAGAGCTGTAGTCAGATGAAATCGTATTTGAGAGGCTTGATATTGATGTGTTTAGCGATTTTATCGCTGCGACAGTGCCGGCCTCTGTGTTAGTAGTTCCCGTTACGTTTAACCATGCTGTAGCTATCAAACCGTTTCCTACAAGCTGTACAGCGTGTAACATTGGATAACCAGCCGCAGTTATTGAAGCACTAGCCGCACCATACTTATTACCATACACATTTGTTATGTATGTAGGTATGTTGTCGTAAGCTAACTCATATGATTCACTTGCCGCACCAAAGTAGTCACTTGTGAACCCTGCCATATTACCTTCTGCACTTCCTACATCAAGCCCGTTTAGGCTAACTTTGACCTGTGAACCGAGCGATGCTGTCGATGGTGACAAGCTTATCGAAGGAACAACTGTTACATTGGCAAAAGCGTATGCTCCCTTTGTGTCGTTAACGTAAATGTAGTGTATTCCGCCAAAAGTTGGCATGGGTATGCTCACGCTTGCGCTGAAAACTCCGTTGCTGCCAACAGGTACGTTAACTGCTAAATAGCTTTCTCCGTATGCTCCAGTAGAGTTGATGAATAATCCTACCCATGTAATATTGGCATATGCGTTTGCATCAAACGCATAACCGCTAACAGTCACAGTGCTTCCTGTAGTAAACTTTGTTGGTGACACGACAACTTCAGTAACGGGCGTTCCGTTAAAGTAAATATGCGCTAATGGGTCTGAAGCACTAACGCTGTATGTTCCCCTTCCTACGACTGGAACTGTGACAGTTGCGTTAAAGAATCCAGAAGCGTTTGTCGTGAAAGTGCCTAAGGTTATGCTTCCAAAAGTCAAAGTAACCTGTGAATTTGGTACAAAGTATATTCCTGAAATTATCATGGGCTCAGTTTCATAGAATGCTACATTAGTAACTGTTCCGTTAAGCGCTACCTTGCCGCTTGTTGTTGGTATTATTGTTTCCCAGCTCGCTGTGGTTGGGTTATATTCGATTATCTGATAGAAAGCTCTTCCGATCTCTGTATATGTTTGGCTATTGCTGTAGCCAGACATATAGTCAAGGGCGGTTACTGTTACACTTCCATTTGGTAAACTACTTATCGATGCATTATAATTAGACATGGGTGTCTCAAGCTTTAGTTCTGGAGCTGTAAATGTGTAAGTGAAAGTACCGACTGAGGATGCTGTAATGTTAACAGAAGATATTTTGTAAGAGTTGTAGCTTATTGTCAGGTTTACTGTGCCCGATGATGAGAAAGCATAACCGTTGACAGTTACTGTCTGCCCAGCTGGACCGCTGGGCGGCGATATTGATATTTTCGGCAACACGATTACTTCCGCGATAGATGTTGCAACTGGTGCTGTTGGCCCAAAGTAAGCTTTTACGTAGTACAAGCCCTGCGGTACCGCAACTAAAGGTATGGCGCCTATGATAGCCTTTTCACCTACTGTTAAGGTAAGTTTTTGTCCGTTAGAAGCAGTTACTGTAACATTGCTCGGTTTTGAAGAGTTGATCAAGCTTGTTGGAAGTGAATACAGTGGCACATCGCTGCTAGATATCTGAGCATAACCGTTTGTTGATAGGTACATTGTTACTTCTCCTGCCTGAATTGTTATCTGAGAGAAGTTTATCACAAAATAGTTGGTTCCAGATATAGGTTTACCGTCTTGATTAACAACAACGGGGTTATTTAGGTATACTGATACGTTATACTTTGCAGCCACCGTAGTCATTTCGTTGTAGTACCCAATAACTAGGTTGTTAGTTGCCGCATGAACCGGAGTTGTTGCAGTAATCATTGGTACTCCTGGCACAATCATTCCTAGAAGTGCTATAATTAACACTAGTAATTTTGCCTTCATCACTGATTTAACATAAAACCTAATTTATAAGTAATATGAACGCAATGTTCTTAAGCTTTAGTAAAACTTAGTTGACAAAATTAGGTTTAAACCGTATAAGAGGTCTGATTAATATAGATGCCCTTTACGTAAAGCGTTCCCTGCCATTTATATGCATAGCCTATAACTTCTGCGTTTGCATAAACCCTAGGAACCGTGAAGCTTATGTTTACTGCGTTCCAACCAGGTTTTAAAGATGCACCGTTTATATAGTAAACAGTAATCAGCTGGGTCTGATCATCAGCGTATACTGCAACGCTAAGCCAGTTTGATGAAGAATTGGACGTGCTCTTTAAAAAGACTGTCATAATGTATTTTCCAGGAGGTAATATTAGCTCCGGCCCAAACCATAGTTGCATATGCGCGTTGGTTGCCACTATCATGCCATCTTTCATGAACCAAGGGGCTGTTGGAACAAAACCCGATGAAGGGAAGTATTCTTTTAAAGGGTAATAATATTTTAACGGGCCTGTATAATTATATTTTAAAAGCATTATTCCATAAGCTTCTGCATAAATCCCAAAGCCCTTTTTGCTTGCGTTTTCTACTAGCTGGTCCATGGGAACCATTGGCTTTGGAGGAACAGCCGTATATTGCAGGCCATAAGGCCCAGCAACTATATACTTTATTGTGCCGTTATAAACTAGTTCAGGGTTAGTTATGCTGTTGTCATAAGGGATAAGGCCGTAATACGGATAAAACGCTTCAGGGTCGTTTCCTGACACGAGTACAGTAGAACCTCTCGGTATAAGCGACAGGATCTTCATAAGCTGATCGTACTCTGTCAAGTTTACGTTAAATATCTGATTTATATTATAATTAACGGAAGTGTACTTATTTAAAGGCGAATAAGGCTGGTATATGGCCGCGAACATTACAACTGAGACAAAAACGAGACCTACAGCCCTTTTTCTGTCCATAACGCTCCTTTTTTCCAGCCATTCTACCCCTTCTATGACTCCCAGAAAAACAAAAGGAATAAACAGCGCGCCGTACTGGAGTTTAAAAATGTTTGGATAAACATAACCCCAGTATTTTACAAGAAATATGAGCGCAAGAAATGGGGTCATGAAAAATATCCATTTTGAGAAAATGGGGACAAATGCAAGCGGTAAAAGGATAAGAATTATTGTTATGTAAACGGCAAAATACGAAGGTTTGCTTAACGGTGCATAAACAGTACCAAAACTCGCTCCGTAAATTCCGTACAAATGTATGTTTATAAGAAAAATTGTAACTGTAATGATGAGCAAGGGTAACCATATTTTGAGGTCCTTCTTTCTATCTTTGCCAAGGGCTAGCATTAAAGCAAAAAGAAGAGGAAACACTGTATACGGATAATGGACCATTCCTGAAAGAGCCATAAATGTTAAAGAAAGGCTTTGTTTCCCCTTAATGTAAAACCAGTAGCCTAAAAGGAAGAGAGTCGGGAAAAGAGCTTGATAGTGAAAATCAAACCAGTTAAGTCCAGCCAGAGGAAAATAAAGAAGGTAAGAAGCCGAAAGCAGCGCCGCTAAGGTGCCGTTCTTTAGCTTCTCAAGCGATATCATAAATACGGGGTAAGCGCCTAAAGCCAAGAAGAATGACTGAAAAACCAGAAGCCCTTGAAAGCTGAACGCGTATGCTATGGGAACTAAAAGATAGACTATTGGCTTTAAGGCGAATATCTGAACAAACTTAGATAAAGTAAGCCCTTCTACCGAATAAGTTATGTAGCCCATTGAAACCCCAAGGTCAAAATACCTAGCGTTAAAAGAATAATATCTTAAGAGCGATATGATTGACCAGCCAACTGTATAAAAGAAGATCATTAAGTACATGATCTTCTTGGGCTTTTCCATTTAGGAAATTTAATAAACTGGGGTATATATGATTTTTTGATGCAGCCTCTTGAGTTATATGTCATGATTATCGACATAATCCTGATAGTGTCAGTTATTATATTTCCAAAGATAAAGCTACATTCAGGACAGATATCCGGGTTCCTGATAGAAAATCCCGGATCCCCGTTTGTTCTTGCCTTTATCGTGCTTCTTCTTACCGCCGCTGTATATTTCAACTATGGTATGAGTGACATTTCTAACGAACTCTCAGAAATTGCATATTTTATGATACTAATCGGAGTTGTGCTACAGGCTTTATCACCTTACATAAGTAAATGGTTAAGAACTGTTTTCAAAAGGCTTTTAATCCTCAAAAAGAAAAAACAAGATCAATGACAAAGTATCCGAAATGCGGTTATGATAATCCCATGGAAGCAAAATACTGCTTAAACTGCGGGTTTAAACTTGCTCAGGAAGAAAAATACAAGCTTAAAGCTGAAGGAATGTTGCTTATAGCATCGGGAATAATACTCTTGCTGACGTTGCTTTTTAACGCTCTAATAAAAATATTGCCCTTGCTCTCGCTCATTTACCTTATTTTTGGCATTACAAAATGAACGAAAGCCTCGCCTCTTCTAGAGGTGGGGATGCTGAAATACTTTGCTAACGTGTTTCTCATGAAAAAGGCTTAAGTATTTATAATCTTAATTAGCATAAAATAACAAAAGCTTGCGTCGATCGAACACAGTACTCATCATTGTTGGGAAAGAAACAAAAGCTAAATTAAAGGCTCTCGGAAAGGCATTCGTTGATTGCTGAAACGAAGTTAATAAGTTGAGGCTTGAGCAGTACAAAAGGCACGAGCCTGTAGATTTTAATAAAACAGAAAAAATCGTTTATGAGAAATATAAAGCTGTATTGCGCGGGGCAAACGTTCAGCAAGTAACGCGAAAGAACGCTTCCGCATGGAAATCTTTCTTCAAGCTAAGCAAAAAGAAGAAAGAAGG
>WYEB01000008.1_pt1 | contig 100916 bp, 110 predicted proteins | sample 6343061 | NCBI WGS metagenome assembly WYEB01 (sample SAMN13812332, study PRJNA600296) | hot springs metagenome | biome: ENVO:00000051; feature: ENVO:00002007; isolation source: sediment sample from Evening Primrose shelf | place: USA: Yellowstone National Park, Evening Primrose Hot Spring ... | reverse complement strand
ACTATTGGTGGTGAAGTGATGGTTTATTAACCCTAACCTCAACATCCCTAGTTGTACCCCTGGGTTTCCGAGAGCCGTAGGGCTGGGAACCGCGGGCAACCGTTGGGGAGCCACTACGGTGGGGCTCGGGGAAACCGCCGAGAAGAAGACGGTGGGAAACCGCCGCCTCCGGAGAGACGGTATAAGCAGTGCCATACCCATGCTGAGTGCTATACGTACACCCCTAACATCCATGTTACTCCTGGTGGCTAATATGGCTGCCAGTACGAAGGCTCCTATGTCTAAACCACCGAGTATTGTATGCAACGCAAGCGCTGGGTACATGGGGTTTGCTAGGGTTGCTATGTACGATGGTTGATCCCCACTAACGCCTATTGGGTAGTTTATTTAAGATAACGCTGCATATCCCGTTTAAATGAGTAATCACCATCTATGTGGTTCGGCTTCACCCATGGCTATTATCCTGAGTCTCTCCACACCTCCTATCTCCCTTATTATTTTAGCCACGGATTTAGGTACCAACTCCTCCCAGGATGGGTCACCTCTTATGATAAGCTCCCTAATTCTTGTGGAATTCAGTTTCTCCCTATCATACATTGGTTGCTGCCTAACCTCAATACCAGCCTCCCTGAAGAGCATCGCCACGAAGGGATTACCTGTATAGGCAACCTGAAATGGTGGTGTGTATGATCTTAGGTGCCCGAACCATGCTGCGTTATTTTCTATGTTTGGTATTGGTACAATAATAACTCTCGATAAGTCGACACCACCCTCCTTAAGGGCTTCCCTGAGCATCCATATTCTCTCGCCTATGGTGAATGGGTCCTTTATTATGTAATTGAATTGTGCCGACCCAATTACCACTATTAATTCATCAACCTCCCTGAGAATATCCCTAATCGCCCAAACATGACCGAGATGTGGTGGTTGAAACCTACCGATGAATATTGCCCTAATCATCAGGGTTCTAGTAATGGCTTACTTATTTAACTTGTTATTAAGGTGCTTCTGCATTTGGTTATTAAGTTTTCGCTAATTGACGTATATATTGGTTATCATTAAACTATATATTAGGATAGTATTTAAATAAGTCCTCAAATAATGATTATTGTATGAGTGAGGAGGTTAAGGAGGTTACAATAGCAACGAGCGGTAAAGTCATTCAAACACCCTGTGGCCCCATAATTCATGGTCTTGAGGATGTCCTCGTTAAGACTACGACAATCTCAGATATCGACGGGAAAAATGGAATCCTGTGGTATAGGGGTTATAGGATTGATGATTTGGCAAAGTACTCAACGTTTGAGGAGGTGGCTTACTTAATCCTTTACGGTAAATTACCAAATAGGAAGGAACTTGATGACTTCAAATCATTACTAACCTCCTACAGGGAATTACCCAACGAGGTTTACTCCATAGTCACAACAATGGGTAAGGTTAAGGCACATCCAATGCTAGCCCTCGAAGCCGGTGTGGCTGCCCTGGGCGCATTCGATGAAAATCCAAGCGATTATAGTAAAGAGGCAAACCTAAGGAGAGCTATTAAGCTGACCTCGGCACTACCAATAATGATAGCTGCGCACTATAGGGCAAGTAGGGGTCTCGACATAGTTAAGCCGAGGAAAGACCTTAGCCATGCAGCGAACTTCCTATACATGATGTTTGGCAAGGAACCTGATGAAACCTCAACAAAGGCGATAGACCTATACCTCGTTCTGCACATTGATCATGAGGTGCCAGCCTCGACCTTCGCAACTCTCGTGGCAATATCAACGTGGACAGATCTATACTCAGCGATAGCCGCAGGTATTGCTACACTGAAAGGCCCATTACATGGGGGCGCTAACGAGGCTGCAATGAAACAGTACCTAGAAATTAAAACACCCGAGAACGCTAGGCCATACGTCGAAAAACTGCTTGCCGAAGGAAAGAGATTAATGGGTGTTGGCCACAGGGTTTACAAGGCATACGACCCAAGGGCTAGGATATACAAGGAGCTCGTGAAGCAATTAAGCGAGGCCAAGGGAGACATGACGTGGTACAACATAGCCTCGGAAGTGGAGAAGGTTGTCCTAGAAAAATTAGCACCCAAGAAGCTTTATCCAAACATTGACTTCTGGAGCGGCATAGCCATGTACCTGCTCGGCATACCCTACGAGTACTACACACCAATCTTCGCAATGTCGAGGGTCGTTGGTTGGGCAGCCCACGCAATAGAGTACCTAGACCAGCATAGGTTGTTTAGGCCCAGGGCATGCTACACAGGCCCCCATGACGTACCCTACGTACCGATGGAAAAGAGGTCATGAAATATAGACAGGTAAAAGCATTAAAAATCAAAATTCCCACTTAATTGTAATGAATTATGGCGAGATATTAAGAGAATTGAAACAGATGCAAGCAAGCATACGGGGTTTAGCGGCAAAGGCGGTTATTAATTACTTAGTAACTGAGCTTGAGGAAATTGATGACTCAATTGATGAGAAAATAATCGATCAGCTTCTAATAAACGCATCACTACTGATCAATATTGAGGAGGAGGACATATCCAGGGTTAAGGAGCTCATAAAGAAGTTAAGAAATTAAATGCTTGCTAAAATAACGCCATAATTCATAAGCCCCATCCATGATCGAATCCCTTGAAAGCAATTAGATCAACTATAACCGTAAATTAAAAAGTATTAAAAACCAGCATATCACGTACACGAAGCTTAAACATGGATCTCATCTACATAATAAGGAGAGACTGCATCGAGAACGTTACAAACAGAAAGAACCTACAGGTAATAAACATGAGCGATGAAGGCGCACTCCTTGGTGTTGGAGATGATGAGGATTTCGTAAATGACGCAATCAATAATGGATGCACAGTTTACGCCAGGCACTACAGATTTAGGATAGTTAGGATGGGTTATGTAGACGCCATTGAAGAGTCCATAAGACCCTTCGATTCATGGATTGAAAATGATGAATTAAATCTCGTAGTTAATCCCCTAAGACTAACCACCCTAGATCTAGCCAGAATACTATATGGCTTAAACTTTGATTTAGAATTGATCAGCGAAACGGATGTGGAATTCATGAAAGGATCTTAGGAAAAACACTTATCTTTAAACCCAATAGCATTTAGCTGATGGATTTAACAAGCTTCATGGACAATTCAAGACCCAGCGACTATGAATACTTAATCGACCCAGCACCTCAATATGCGCTTAAACTCATTAATCTCAGGAAAAACACTCACGTACTAATCATTTACGGGGACATGGTTGCTAACTACGAAGGCAGGGCTAAATCAGAACTTGGGGAATTAATGCCCAGGCTAGTCATAAGTAAGCCGGACGGTACCTTTATGGTCCATGAGGCTACGAAGAGGGAACCACGCCTATGGAATCCACCGCCCTCAAGCTTATATGCGACGATTGACGGTGGTGTGCTCGTCCTAAGAAGCGTTAGAGCAAGCCCTAGGGAGGTTGTTGTGGTCGAGGTGCCCGTAATAAGGTTTGCGGCTGCCCTGAAGCTTGGTACGACAATTAATTACAGAGTGTTTGGTAGGGAGGAGGATATGGTTAACGCCATAATTAACAATCCAAGCATGATCGAGGATGGGCTCCAGATACTCGCCAGGGAGTACCATACGTTGGTTGGCGATATCGACATACTGGCTAAGGACAGCAGGGGCAATCTTGTTGTTATTGAGTGTAAGCGCTCGCAAGCAGGCCCTGAAGCCGTAAACCAACTTAAGCGTTATGTGGATTACCTGAGGCAGAGGGAGGGTAAGCCTGTGAGGGGTATAGTGGCTGCTCCATCGATATCGGCGGCGGCATATAAGTTCCTGAGACTCTATGGTCTCGAGTTTAGGCATGTCGAACCAAAGTCCTAGGTATTTATTTAATTACGGTATTGCCGCTATACTCAATGCATAGATTATTCACTAGGTTAATTTCAGTGAGGCGCCAAAAAGTCCTCATAAACAATTTCAATTAGGGTGTTATAGATAAATCACTTTGGTTGGTTTACTAATTACTTCGAAGAATTAATGGTGTTACGGCATTGCCATGAATATTATTAATAATATTATTGTTATTATTACCCACATTATGTAAGAGCGTGCTGATAAAATCGTGAGCTCCTTAAATGACTTATCTCTGGCTGAGTTTATTAATAGTAATACTGTGAGTAATCCATCCGTTGAGGGTATTGCGAGTATTATCGATAGTAGTATTGTCTGGGCTGTTATTGCCACGGCTTCATTGCTTGCGACGGCATTAGTCGCTATACCTGAGTACACCCATTGGGTTGCTGTGTTCCAGATGCCGAATACTGGTATTAGTGAGGGGCCTAGGGAGACCATGAGGTTTGTTAGTTTGTACGAGAACGCGGCAATCTGGGATACTAAGGAGAGCTTGTTTACCTCCTCCGTAAATTGATTAAGCTGCTTATTGACCTGCGCCGCAAATTGCGGGCTTGGCTTTACTGCGTAACCTAGGAAATACGCGGCTAGGTAAAGTAGTAATAGTACTAGGTATAGGTATATCCTCAATCTTCCCAATTTGCCTATCACTGTTGCTCTGACCGCTTCTTGTTCAACCATTGTGACTATGACAAATAGCGCGCTTAAAAATGATTCTCTCAAGCCCGTATTAATGTTATTCACGAAGAACCAGAAGGTTCATGATTCAATAAATGACATGTTACTCATCGATGGTCCAACCCACATTATCATACTTCCTGGAGAATTTTAGATCCTTAAGAGAGCTGCGTTAAATGTTTTGATAGGTGATGGTTATTTGTACCATGTTTGATGAGATTAACCCTTAATGATGATACGCTCGATACCGTCCCTTTGAACCCTCATTATCATGCCCTGCTTCTCAAGATTTCTAAGGGCTAGGTCTATGTAGGTTACCTTAACCTTGAGGGCTTCATCCCCATACCACTCAACCATCTTACCGATTATCTCATTTAGCGTCCATTCCACCTTCCCACTCTTGGATTCCTCATTGAGTATTCTCCTTATGAAGTTCGTCATATCCTCAGTGATATTCCACGGATAGACAAACCAGGTCCAATCCTTAACCTCAATGGCCCAGTAGTCTGGCTTGAACCTTGCCACTGTGGATATCCACTGTAGAGCGGCTGTTCTCACCTCAACGTTCTTGTTGTTACGTTCAATGTGCTCCTTCGCCAATTGTATCGAGTCCCCCGTGTCAACAATATCATCTATTACAAGGACCCTCTTACCATTTAGATCAACAGAGAGTGGATACTTTATGTATGCCTTCTCAGCAACCTGGGCTGTGGATGGCCAGTGAACAACCTGAACGCTGAGTAGGTCCGTAACGCCTAGGTAATCGCAAACTAACCTAGCTGGTGCATAACCACCTCTCGCTATTGCAACAACGACATCAGGCAACCAACCCGAATCCCTTATCTTCATGGATAATACCCTGGCCCATTCAGCTATCTCATCCCAACTAACAAGCCTTATTGGTACCTTAACCACGTTTTAAGTCAAGTCTTAGAACTAATTTATAAACTTCATGTCTCACTTACCCAATTGTTATGATGAATTCTTACGTTAACAATTTATTAAGTATTATGGATTAAGTACCTAGATGATGAAGCATTACGTGGCGCTTACGGTGGCTGTGATAGCGATATCCTGGGCCTCGATACTGATATTACTTTCGGGCACTCAACCCGTGGCTGTGGCGTTTTGGAGAAGCGCGATAGCTGCTGTTGCACTAACACCATTATTCATCATTGAAAGGGAAAATGGCGCATATGCGTTGAGGAGTAATGAAGTATTGTTGGTCATTGTTAGTGGTGTTGCGTTGGCTGTTCATTTCATGACGTGGATCGAGAGTTTGTACCTGACCACGGTTGCGGCCAGCACAACACTTGTATCTACATACCCAATATTCACGCTTATAATGGATAGGCTTATAGGCGAGAGGGTTGGTAGGCATGCCATCATTGGTACATTAACGGCCTTCCTGGGCGTCGTGCTTATTACCGCACCCGAATTCTTCATAAGCCTAAAAGCCTTAGTTGGCGATTTACTTGCGTTGATTGGTGCTGTGGCGGGTGCTGTTTATTTCATGATAGGTAGGGTCGTTAGGGTTAAGGTCTCCCTAGCCACATACACTGTGCCCGTGTATAGTGTCTCTGCGCTTGTGACTTTAATAACAGGTCTATTCCTGCACACGAGGTTTTGGCCATACCCACTCTATACCTGGTTTTACATTGTGATGATAGTCCTAGGCCCCATGCTCCTGGGACATACATTGCTCAACTATACCCTTAGGTATTCTAGGGCTATAACGGTGACCACATCAACACTAGGTGAACCTATTGGCGCGACATTATTGGCATTGCTTATATTCCGCCAAATTCCCCAACCACTAACTGTGGTTGGTATGGTGGTGACGTTGTTAGGCATATACATGGTTATTCATGAGGAGTTGAACATGGCCTAACCCAGTTATTACGCATAAGTGGCTTTAAATTCAGGTGGATTTAGTAGTTAATGGTGGAGTGTACCGTAATAATTGATTCGCGGGAGTACGAGACCGCGGAGGAGGTTGTTAAATGGCTTAAGAGGTTTAACTGTAGTGTGATTCCTCGCAAATTGGACATTGGTGACTATGTCCTGCCAGGTAATGTAGGTATTGAGCGTAAGAGGGCTATGGACTTCATATCCTCAATAGTCGATGGCAGGTTATTTGAGCAAGGTAGGGAATTATTGAAGGCCTTTGATAGAGCTTACATAATCGTTGAGGGTGATCTATGGAGGTCGCTGACTAGGAGGGAGGTTCATGAGCATTCAATACTCGGTTCTCTAGCCACGTTGGTAGACATGGGCTTGAGAATAATCCCCACACCTAGTGAGGAGGGTACTGCATATGTTATTAAATCAATGGCTGAGAAGGTAGGTAATAGGGGTATTAAATCAATACCGATAAGGAAGGGCGGAACTATTAAGGATTTACAAATTCAATTTCTCTCATCACTACCAGGCATTGGGCAGAAGAGGGCTGAGGCAATACTGAAGGTATTCGGCACACCCCTAGATGCCCTAAACAATCTAGGGCAATGGACTAGGAAAGTTGATGGTATTAATGAGAATGTAGTTAATGTAGTCAGGAAGATATTAACCATGAAGTACGGTGAGGATGTCGATAGCAACATAATCCCAATCAACGAAGCATTTAGAATCGATGAAGGTACAGATAGGGTAGACAATGAGGATGGTAGTAAGGGTAAGTTTAATAAACGTAACATCACGGATTACCTCAGTGACAATTCATGATAATCACATGCCCATATTGCGGCATGAATAATTGGTCCATGATTCAATTTCTAAGTAAAAGAGGTAGCGAGAACTTCATTGTTGCATGCCGTTGTAATAATTGCGGTAAAATTTTCTATCTATATAAAACGAAATTCGCAACATTAACATATAAACTAGAGGATGTAGGTTTTTAAATATACTCGTAATTTTTCATGCGTAAAAAGAGGAAAAATTCTTAAATATTAGTCTTAATTTAGCAAGGTAATGCCAGAACTTCCCTTGGCACCAATAGATAGAATTTTCCATAAGGCAGGTGCTGAAAGAGTAGGTGAAGATGCAATACAAGCATTGAGAGATATTCTTGAGTATATTGCGTTTGACATTGCAACAAAGAGTATAGAGTTAGCGAGGCATGCCGGTAGAAAGACAGTAACTGCCGATGATGTTAAGACAGCAGTTAGGATCTTAAGATGTATACCTGCACCCACTTCATGATTACTGCAAAATTTTAAAATTAATAATTTTCAATTATATATTTCACAATTTAATCACTTGACCTATCTGAGTAGTTAATTGTATATCTCCTGGGCTTAAGGACGCTTATTATGTAATTGAAAGCCTTATCTGGCATACTGTGATCACCGCATGTATATACATCAAGGGTTGCGAACCTATAAACGGGCCATGTGTGCAGTGCTATATGGCTTTCCACGACAAGTGCGATAACGCTAACACCTTCCTTATCACCATTTACAAATCTCCACGACCTAACCTCAACCAGATGCACATTGGCGATTTCAGCCGCCTTTATCACCAATGACCGTAGGAAATCCTCATCCTTAAGGATGTTTGGATCGATATCGTATAAATTACCATATATGTGCTTACCGACGACACCGGCCACCCTTTCATGTCCCAGTTGGGGTATTGTATACATGGCTTTATGTGCTGAAACCCTCGAGTGATGAGCATTTAAAACCCTTTCCCCTAGGTATTTCACGTAATATACCACTATGACTGCGCCATACGTACCTACACCGCGTGATATAGCCTTGGAAATGCTTAGGATAGCTGATGTGAAGCCTGGCGAGGTTGTTGTTGACCCGGGGGCTGGGGAGTGCGGTATCGTTACGTTAGCCGTTACGGTGTTCAATGCGATAGGTATAGGTATTGAGATAAACCCGGCACTCGTTAGGGCATGCATTGAGAACTTTGAGAGGTTGGGGTTGAAGGGTAGGGCGTATATTGTTTGGGGTGATTTATTTGATTTTGATTACTCAATAGCCGATGTAGTAACTCTGTATCTAGGGAGCGATATCAATGAGACGCTAAGGCCAAAGTTGAGTAGGGAGCTTAGGCGGGGTGCTCGTGTTGTTAGTCATGATTTCGAGGTGCCTGGTTGGAGGGCGGAAAAAACCGTAACAGTTAGTGGGCCATTTAGGATGCATAGGGTTTATTTATACATTATTTAGGGCTGTAATGGCGCATGGATATTGGCGATGAATTATTTGAGGTGGCAGGTGCGTACTTACTACCGCTTAGGGGCATTGAGGATACTGTCAACAAGAAGGCTGGTACTAAGGTGCTTATTGAGACACCTCTAGGATTTAAAGACGCTGGTCTTGAGCTATCACGGTATTTTAGCAATAAGGGTTTAGACACACACCTAAGCGGTCGCAATGTCTGGGGTTCCTGTGATTTTTCCCTAGTGAGGGACTATGATTACGTAATTCATCTAGGGCATGCTTTACCGCCAAATATTTTACGCACAATAATCACAAACTTCAGGGCAGTTATTGATAAAAGGGGTGTTGTTACGGTGCTCAATATTAGAGATGGACCGCATGTGATACTTGCGCCAATTTATTACAAGCCCCAGCCAGAATTATTAAGTAGGCTTAAATCAATCGTTAACGACCTTATAAAGGCGAATCCTAATCCTGTGGTTACTTACGCATTACCATACCTGCTGTATGCACGCACCATAGCGAAGGAGTTTGAGTTAAAGATTGCCAGTGAGCCCATAACTGGGTGTTTCATCGGTTTTCCAATACCAGACACTGTATTATTCATTGGATCCGGCTATTTCTATCCATTAACATTTAAATTCCTAAGACCTCAAACCGTCGTTTACTTACTCGATGTATTTAGGGGCGTTGTTGAGGATATCGAGCATGTATATCGCAGGTACTTAGCAATGAAGGTTAGGTCTATTGAGGAATTTAGGAAGGCTAAGCGCGTTGGTGTTGTGCTTTCGCGGAAACCCGGTCAACTAAGGCGTGATTTAGTCGAGCCACTAATTGATAGGTTAAGGGAGATGAATAAGGAGGTTGTTATTATCGATGCTGATGAGGTTTCACCAGATGTGGTTAATAACCTGCCTGTGGATGCTGTTGTAAACACTGCATGCCCTAGGGTTGGTATTGATGATCTCGATAGATTCGCAAAACCTGTTATTAATGTGGGCGATTTGCTAAAGCGTAATATACTTGATTTAAACAACTTACTTATTTGGTAATTACATGTGACGCCTGTTTGGATGAGGACTTGTTCGTGTAAAGAAAGGTTTTTATAGAAGTGATTTACGGACCCTCCGATGAGTAGCGGTACACAGGCGTATCTGGCCCAGATAGGCGGTGTTCCAGTTCTCGTGCTTAAGGAAGGAACCCAAAGGGCCTTTGGTAAGGAGGCAATGAGGATAAACATAATGGTTGCAAAGGCCGTGTCAGAGGTTATGAAATCAACCCTTGGCCCCAAGGGTATGGATAAGATGCTCATTGATAGCCTTGGCGACATAACAATAACAAATGATGGAGCCACAATACTCGATGAAATGGATGTGCAGCATCCCATCGGTAAATTGCTCGTAGAAATTGCCAAGACGCAGGATGATGAGGTTGGCGATGGTACAACAACGGCCGTGATATTATCCGGTGCATTACTGGAGGAGGCGGAGAAACTGCTTGATAAGAACATACACCCCACAGTCATAGTGTCAGGCTTTAAGAGAGCCCTTGATGTCGCAACGGAGCATCTTAGGAAGATAGCAGTACCTGTACAGAGGGATGATGTTAACATGCTAAAGAAGATAGCCGCAACAGCAATGCACGGCAAGATTAGCGAGACGGTTAAGGACTACTTCGCGGAGTTAGCCGTCAAGGCTATGCTGCAGGTTGCCGAAAATAGGGATGGCAGGTGGATCGCTGATCTGGACAATGTCCAGATTGTTAAGAAGCATGGTGGCGCCCTTGAGGATACGCAATTAGTATATGGTATAGTTATTGATAAAGAGGTTGTACATGCCGCAATGCCAAAGAGGGTTGTCAACGCAAAGATTGCCTTACTCGATGCACCACTCGAGGTTGAGAAGCCGGAGATAGATGCTGAGATTAGGATTAACGACCCCAATCAAATAAGGGCGTTCCTTGAGGAGGAGGAGAACATATTGAAGTCTTACGTGGATAAGTTTAAGGCCCTTGGCGTGACTGCGGTATTCACAACCAAGGGTATTGATGATATGGCCCAGTACTACCTAGCTAAGGCAGGTATACTGGCTGTTAGGAGGGTTAAGAGGAGCGATATTGAGAAGTTGGTTAGGGCAACTGGCGGTAGGTTGGTTACTAACATAGAGGACATGACAGAGGCTGACCTAGGCTTTGCAGGGCTTGTTGAGGAGAGGAGGGTTGGGGATGAGAAGATGGTGTTTGTTGAGCAGTGCAAGAACCCAAGGGCAGTTAGCATATTAATTAGGGGCGGCTTCGAGAGACTCGTGGACGAAGCTGAGAGGAACCTAACCGATGCGCTCAGCGTTGTATCTGACGTTATTGAGGAGCCATACGTACTACCTGGTGGTGGTGCCCCAGAGATGGAGGTTGCCAAGGTTGTTAGGCAATTCGCAGCCAAGGTCGGTGGTAGGGAGCAATACGCCGTTGAAGCATTTGCAAATGCTGTTGAGGTAATACCAAAGACATTGGCTGAAAATGCAGGTCTTGATGCTGTTGATGTATTGACCGAGCTGAGGCACATACATGAAAGCAAGGAGGATGGGTGGAAGTACGGTATAAACGCCTTCACGGGCAAGGTTTCGGACATGTGGGCGATCGATGTAATCGAACCACTAACTGTTAAGTTACAGGCATTAAAGGCTGCCGTAGAGGCTGCAACAATGGTGCTGCGCATTGATGAGATAATAGCGGCAAGCAAGCTTGAGACTGGTAAGGGTGAGGAGAAAAAGGAGGGCGGTGAGGAGGAGAGTAAGTCAGGTTCATCATCAAGTTCATCACTTGATTAATAATATAACATCCATTAAAATACTTAAAATAAATGCAATAAAAAACATTAATATATTTGCATTAATATCAAATTCCCTCTTGACAATTCTTAGGAAAGATAGTAATGTTATTGATATTAGCAATTGTATTGCCAGGATGAAGATGGGGTTCCAGTGTATTCCTAGGAATTGAAGGGCTTTGGCAACGGCAGGTATTGAAAATAGTAATACGTAATAACCAAACATTATTATCCTCAAACCCCTGTTCAATGCGCTCATGGTTAATTTATCGCTCGAGAATCGAATCGCCAGTAAGTACCTAGCGAGATCCACCTCATTATTAGATAGTTCTCCCTGTAATTCCTTAGAAAGTAGTGAGTCGAGGAGATCATGGCCTTTGTCATTCAACGCCCTAAGCACATAAAACCACTTACGTAAATCATCAGTACCCAGGATATTTACTAATATGGAACCCTCACCGGTGAGGATGCTATTTATGAAGCTTTCATTATACCCCATGGCCTTTAATAACTCATTATTTAATTTCTTCCTGAAATTCATAAACAACCTCCTAATTACTAGCACAGTTATTGTTACAAAGATGGGTAGTAATAATGATAGGTACGGGTCTATAAGGACGGATAATACGAACAACACTATGGGGCCTATTGACACTATGCCCGTCATTATAGTTAATGCCCTCTCGAATGAGTCAAATACCTCCTGAGCCTTAGCCCGTGCATTACCTAGCAGGTACTCATTAATGCTCATTTTTACCACCAGGGGGTTCATTGATGAGCTTGTTTAATTGCATGGTATAACTAACATAGTCCTTAATCTTACCTAACTTAATGATAATAGTGGAAATAGCACTTACTTGTTCCGGGTCTGGATTGAAGCCTTGTGGATATATTATTGACTTAACCCTGCGCACACTACTCATCTTTTCCATGGTAATCAATACGTATTTACCCAGGTCTATCACATCATTAAGGTGAAAAACCCTTAGTCTGTCTAGTAGGGATTGAACATCATTTGCATGGGTTGTTGCCAACACTTGAAGACCTGCATTGGCACCATGAACAAAGGCCTCAAAGTGCTCCTTTTCCCTCAACTCGCCAATTATTAATATGCCATAACCCCTATGCAGCGACTTTAGGACCTCCTCAACCTTACCCATTAATGACTTAACCTTAACACTGGGCGCAGGTAATTCCAGGGATTCATCAACCTCATCCACGTATATCCTCCTTAACTGAAGGGGTATTGCCATATCAATAGCATTAAGGAGTGTCGTTTTTCCACTCGATGGGGGGCCCATTATGAGGATGCCGTAACCGTTACGTGCCGCTAAAACTAGTTTGCTGGCATTTAGAGAATCTATGGTGCCTAATGCGACTAAATCGCTGATTGTAAATGGTTTCTTATGGAGCCTTATATGGACGGCTATGCCCTCAACAAGGGGCCATCTATCAATTACCACCCTAACTCTCCTACTGCCAATATTGAGTGAGAATTTACCGCTAGGATTATCTACAGAGACCCTAACGCCACTAATGTTGGCGAGCTTTAGTAACTGTTTAGCCAGTAATTGGGGGTTTGTATTCAATACTTTGCAATTGCCATACTTAACGTGATTTATGTACATGAAGTCTTGGGTTATGTATATATCCTCAATATCCTGATCAAGAAGGAAAGGTGTTAAGTCGCCTAATCCAAAGCTTGTAAGTAATAGTGATGAAGCAACTCTTTCATCATTTATGAACAAGGATAGAAACTTTTCCCTTGATGACAATAATGAGTAAATAGAATACTCATTATCAGGAACAACTTTACTCACTAAACCTAATAAGTAATCTAGATAATTATTGTTAAACCTATTAACAATTACTGCACATTCATTATCTGACACCTTTAGTTCATACGATAATGAAAAATTGGTCGAAGTGGTTTTAGAACCTTCATTATCAATAATAAGTAGGAAATCACCAACATTAACTATCGAACCCTCCTTAAATGAGTATAATCCAGTTACTTTACGGGACATCCTCCTCATTAGCGTTATGAGGAGTTTATTCGTAAAATCATTGGAGCCTGCTCTACGTATTAGGTTTATTATTTCTCTAACACTTATCGTACCACAGGAATTCATAGACTCGACAGCATCAGGATCCAGAGACCCCCTCAATGCCATTTCAGTGAGAGATTTTGTCAGGGTGCAGGTATCCAATTGTTTACAGGATAGGCAATTGAGAATTTGATGCGCTATTATTAATCTTGCCATTAAAGTCTCCCGGGTTACGGTGCCATCAACCTGTTTAGACATTTATACCGAAATAAGGGCCTCAACACGATATAAAAGGGACCTATGTTCTTCTACGAGCATGCTCTAACGGACATAATTTATTAACATAATCCTTTAACGTGAATGGACTTACATGCATTACTTTAGCCACATCATCAATGCTAAACTCATAACCCTGCCTCCTACTTACACAATAAACAATTAGAGCCGCTAAGTTCACAGGACTTTTTGATTGAATGAAGGATTTCTTTAGGTTATTGAGGAAGTTTTCAGCCTGTGGGTATAGCGTTACCCAGGAGTCCCCAAGAAGCTTGGCTAGGCCTAGTCTCACGTGAGATAATATTCTATCCCTCACACTATACTTAGCTCCCATTGCTAATAGGGCTTCCCTTATTGATTCAGTATTTAGTTTATGACCCCTTGACTTACAGACATTAATAACCAACTTAGTGCTCACGGGCAAATTATGTGTTAGAATTACGTAGAGCATTGAGGCCACGGCCATTTGGTAATAGGTAGCATCGACATTGCCGGAGCTCATTATTTTACGAAAGATGATCTTCGCCTCATTAACATATTCCTCATTAATACCGAGCGACTTAGCTATGAACTCCATGCACTCAAAAGCCCTGTGTATCGAGTAGGTTTCACGACTCCTCCTGAGCCTATTATTTATTATTCTTAATCTTCTATAGAAGTTAAGCTTTCCGCTGATGTCCTTCTTAACGACTTTCTCCACGGATTTCCATATTGGTGTTAGATCTATTTCTTCATCATCTAGTTTTCCTATTGATTGTGTATACGTATCGTAAACGTATACAGAACCAAGGACAGTTCCACAACTTGTACACACATATTGACCATCTCTTTCAATAACCAATGGGCTTCCACAATATGGGCATTTCATGGCATAATTGGTACGCCTTACGAATTAATAAGCCAAGTGTTTATATGCTATAGTTATCAGGACTTATTAAAATACTATGGAGTGAGTGTGTTTACTAAAACTTTCACTCTACTTTATTAACTTTAACCCAACGTAAACCTTCTCGCCAACCTTAACCTCATTCCTGAAATTATTAACATCCAGTATCAAACCGCCAATCGATATCTTAACTAATCCCTCACTAACATGGTAAACAACACCGTTCATATACACATCCCAGTTAGAGGCATAATTTGGGTCCTTATTACTACTAATGCTAACCTTAACACCATCTCCCTGCCTAATATTAACACCAACTGCATCCCTAGGATACTCGAGGGCTAACGATAGACCAGAACCACTCTCCATCTCAAGCCTAACAATACCCTTATAACCTGTCTCCTTAACATTAACTACCTTAAAATCACCACTTAACTCCATCGACTCACGCAGAAGGGAAAAATGCTAAAAAGGTTTTCTGGCACCATCTCTAGAGCGGTTATGTCATTACTCGCTGATGCAGCCAGGAGGTTCAATGCGGAGTTACTGAATATGGTGAATAAGGAGGTTCGAGTAACCACGAACAGTGGTGTTACGTATAGGGGCACTCTCGTAGGCATCGATAACTCATTAAACCTGATGCTCGTCGATGCCGTTAATGACAAGAATGAGAGGTTCTCTAGGGTCTTAATAATGAGTCACGCAATAATCGACGTTGTCCTAATTCAGGAGTTCGTGGATCTCAGGGAGTTCGCCAGGTACATAGATAGGTACTTCCCTGGAATGGTTAAGTACATTGAGGAGGCAAACGTTGTTCAGGTTGGTAATGTCAAAGTAACAACGGCAGGTATCGAAGGCTCAGGACCGCTTGCTAAGCGTGTTAAGGAGTTATTTGATGAGTTCATGACGAAAAGAAAGGCGTGATGTAATCCCTAACTATAAAGGGGAGTCATTAACATGACCTTCGAGATCTTGGATAAGGACTTAGCAGGGAGGATTGGCAGGTTAATTACCAAGGCAGGTGTTATAGAGACTCCAGCGTTATTTCCCGTAATCAATCCCATAAAGCAGGTCTTACCATTGGGTGAAATTAAGAATGTTGGTTTTAACCAGGTAATAACCAATGCTTACCTACTCAAGAGGCATTATGGCGATTTAGTTAAGGATATCGGAATCCATAGGTTCCTTAATTGGGATGGACCAATAATGACGGATTCAGGCGCTTATCAATTATTAATGTATGGTAAAGTTGATGTCAGCCCTGACGAGATCCTCAGGTATGAGGTTGATATTGGGACGGACATCGGCGTAATACTTGACATACCAACACAGTGGGGCAGACCTAAGGATGCTGTTTTTCTCGAGATTGAGGAGACGCTGAGGAGGGCTCGTTCTGCACTCACAAAACTCAAGCTCTGGGATCCTGAACATAGAATGCTCATTGTCGGGCCAGTACAGGGCGGCGATAAATTCGATATATTAAGTTATTCAGCAAGTAAAATGGGTGAGTTGAATTTCGATATTTACGCGGTAGGAAGTCCCACAACACTCCTTGAGGAGTATGATTTCTCAACGGTAATTAGGATGGTTGCTACGGTTAAGGCTAGGTTACCTCCAGGCAAACCCATTCACCTATTTGGTGCGGGTCACCCATTGATACTACCCTTCGCGGTAGCCATGGGTGTGGATCTCTTCGACTCAGCCAGTTATGCTCTCTATGCACGTGATGATAGGATAATCCTCAGGGATAGGACCGTTAGGTTAAGTGAGCTTAGGGTCGATAGGATACCGTGTAATTGCCCAGTGTGTAGGAGGTACTCGGTTAAGGAGTTAATGAGTATGAGCAAGCCCGAACGTGAAAGGCTAATAGCCCTTCACAATTTACATGTTTTATGGGAGGAATTACAGGAAATAAGGGCTAGGATTAGGGAGGGCACACTTTGGGAGTACCTAGAGGAGAAGGCGGGTGGTGATGCGAGGGTAAAATCAGCCCTGTTAGCATTGAGGAAGGGGCTGAAGGCTCTATTAAACGTTATCCCGGACGAGTCAGGTCGTGTAAGGGCCATGCACATAACATCCATGGAGTCCCTCGGCAGACCTGAGGTGGTTAGACATGTGGAGCGATTATTCAATAATTATGAACCACCAAGAGGCTGTGTGGCGATAGTATTGCCCGGCGAATACCTAGATAGACCCTATGCGCGTGATTCCCTCATTTCCTGGTTACTAAATGAATTGTCAGCGAGGAATTTGCTAAGTAAGGTCCATGTTGTGATAAATAACCCCGTACTTGGCCCAATACCCTACGAAATAAGTGAGATATACCCACTTTCACAGCATGAGTACCCCCAACCCATACCAAGGTACTTACGCTCCTACTCGCTTTACTTATTGCGCAGATACTTAGATGTATTGGTGCGGCGCGGATTCACGGATTTAATAATCATAACAATAGGTGATTATGAGTCACGTATAAAAAGTATTATCGATAGACTGGGTCCCCTGAAAAGCTCGGTTATCCTCAGGGCAAGCTCTAAGGACGAATTATACTCATTGATGACCTGGGTAATCAATGTTGTGGAGAATATTAAATGCTAATGCGTAACTTCATCATCAGTGCAGCCATTAAATATAATGCGGAGGCCCCTCCCTCCTTTTGGCACTCTCCTGCAGCTCCTTAAGCTCCTTATCAATCATATCGGCTAACTCCCTTAACCTACTAACATCAACCTCCACACCAGTTAATTCCTTCAGGAACTGTATTGCAACAATAGCCGCATTCGGATCAGCACGGAACGGCTCCGCGTAGGGCAATATTGCTATTGCTGGTACGTTCAATCTTTCGAATTCATTCATGAGCAGGGCTAACGGTCCTACCATCGCGTAGTTCAACTCCATAAGCCTAACACCACTCAATGAGAATTTATCCCTATATGCGCTGGTTACCGTAACCCTCAACAAATCATTACCATCACTCCTCAACCTATTATCAAGACCACCGAAGAGTATGGCTTCCCTAAAACCATTAATGTAAACCCAATGGGCAATGGTCCTTACAACGTCATGGGCGTATCTCGTCATGAAATCCCCATCCCAATGAATGACTGATATCGTGAAGCCAGGGTCTGGGCAGTGATAAATCTCGCCGGGTGTTGATAAAATATTTGTATTAACAACATAGGCGCTGAAGGGAGGCTCTTTGGGCATCTCTATGAAGCCAACCCTACGGCAATTAAGCGCATTCACGAGATGCTGAACGGTTAGGTAGCCCACCATACCTATGCCAGCAAATCCTGTTAGGAAGTACCAAGTCCTTATTATTGGTTCCGTAATACTTATCCTAATATTCACAGTGAAGCATCCCTAGAGTCGCCTATAAAATTATTATTCTTATGGAATTTTTACTACGCTGTGCGAAATTCATGTGGTTACGGCATGGTTATCCATTACGTTTTTCATCATAGGCAGATTATTTCTCATTAGGCCTATTACATGATTTTTCGAACTGTAACCATGCATGAATTTTAAATTAATGAGCCATTTTCGACAGGCTAACCCACGCAAAACTTTAATAGCCTTAAGATGTCATCTAACGTAACGGTGAGGTATCGCAATGGGTAAGGTAAGGCCTAGGTATGTAAAGAGTTTGGCTAGGAGGTTGCTCGAGACTTATCCAGATAGATTTAGTGAGGATTTTGAGAGTAATAAGAAGGTTGTTGCCGAGTTAGCGGACATACCTAGTAAGTCTGTACGTAATAAGGTAGCTGGCGAGATAACCAGGATGATTAAGAAAATGAAGGCTGGTGCCAGCGAAAAGGCTGAGGTCGAGTTAGAGGAGCAGTGAGGGAAGGAAGGTTTTTAAGTATTGACACTCTTATACATCGATTATGTCGTGGTTTGAGGATATAGATAATTGGTTCAAGAGAATCCAGAAATATTTTGAGGAGCTGGAGAGGGAGATGGAGGAGGAAATGGATAGAATGATGCGCGGCGTTACACCCGAGGAAGAGAGAAGCGGTAGGGGTAGGGCTAAACCTAGGTATTATTATTACGGCTTTGAAATATCAATAGGACCTGATGGTAAGCCCAGGATTAAGGAGTTTGGTAATGTTAGGCCGAAGGGTGAGAGGCCTATTATTGAGGAGGATATTGAGCCACTAACCGATGTTATTGAGGAGGAGGACTCGGTTAAGGTTATAATGGACATGCCAGGTGTTGATAAGGATAAAATAAGCATAAGGGTTAGTGAGGATGGTAAGAAGCTAATAATAAGTGCCAGGGATACTGACAGGAGGTACTATAAGGAGGTTGATTTACCTACGGAGGTTGATCCATCGCAGTCAAAGGCCACGTATAGGAACGGCGTACTGACCGTGGAGCTCAAGAAAAAGAGCACAGGCAAGAAGGGCTTCGAGATAAAGGTTGAGTAGCGCGATAATATTAAAATTAGAATGTACTAAAAATTTAAAATGCTCCCCTAGCACCGTGTTCGTGGGTGATGCATCTGGAAATGCCAGGAGATGGGTTATAGGGTCTGCATGGCCCTACATCTACGCAGTACCACACCTAGGCAACCTAATTGGTTCAGTACTATCAGCCGATGTTTTCACAAGATACCTAAGGCTTAAGGGTGACGATGTAATCTTTGTATCGGGCTCTGACGAGCATGGAACACCGATTGAGGTTGAAGCATTACAACTCGGTATTAAACCTAAGGAGTTGACGGATAGGATGCATGAAATCGTGAAGAGACTCTTTGAGCTGTGGGAAATAAGCTTCGATAACTACACAAGGACGGAATCACCGGTTCATAAGGAGTTCGTTAAGGGGTTCTTCATGAAGCTCTACAATAATGGTTACATAATCACCAGGGAGGATGAGGTGCCTTACTGCCCCAAGGATAAGATTTACCTGCCGGACAGGTTCATAATAGGCACATGCCCATACTGCGGTTACCCATACGCAAGAGGTGATCAATGCGAGAACTGCGGTAGGTTGCTAGAACCGAAGCTCCTGATAAACCCGAGGTGCGCAATCTGCGGTTCTAAACCTACGTGGGTTAAGACCAAGCACTGGTACCTCGATCTAACAAAGCTTGAGGGTAAGGTTAGGGAGTACGTTGAGGGTAACACGGCATTACCCGAGAATGCTAGGCAGATGAGCCTTGGAATGCTTAAGGAGGGTTTGAAGCCGAGGGCAATAACTAGGGATAATAAGTGGGGTATTGAGGCACCATTCCCTGGAGCCGAGGGTAAGACAATATACGTATGGTTCGAAGCAGTTCTCGGCTATATATCAGCAACCATAGAATACCATAGGAATAAGAACAGTGAGGATGAATGGAAGAAATTCTGGCTTGACGAAAACTCTAGGGTCGTGTTCTTCGTGGGTAAGGACAACATACCATTCCACGTAATATTACTTCCCGCAATGCTCATAGCGAGTGGGGACCCATACGTCATGCCATACACAACCGCGTCCACGGAATACCTACTCTTCGAGGGTAAGAAATTCTCGAAGAGCCAGAGGATCGGTATTTGGATAGACGAGGCACTGGCCCTTATGCCGGTTGATTACTGGAGGTTTGTACTCATATACCAAAGGCCTGAGGGCAGAGACACTAGTTTTACCTGGCACCAAGCCCTTGAGATAATAAATTCGGTGCTGAACGACGTGATTGGCAACTTCATACACAGGGTCCTCACGTTCATAGCCACGAGGTTCAACGGTGTTGTGCCTGGCGGTGACTTAAAGGACGTAGACATTAGGTATAGGGATGAGGCGTTGGCGCACTTTAAGAATGCCGAGGATCACTATGAAAAGATAGAACTTAGGGATGCCCTACTCGAGACCGTGGAGATAGCGAGGGTTGGCAATAAGTACCTCAATGAGAGACAGCCCTGGGAGTTAATAAAGACCAACAAGGACGAGGCTGGTACGGTAATAACCAACGCATTGCATATGGTGAAGGCATTATCAATAGCGTTATGGCCCATTATACCCAGGTCTATGGAGGAGCTATGGGCAATGGCTGGCTTCGGCAATTTAAGGTGGAGTGACGCCTACGAACCACCGAGGCCAGGCACGAAGGTGATTAACGTGAGGCCACTCTTTAAGAAAATCAGTTATGAAGAGTTTAAGTCAATGCTGAAGAAACTGGAGGAGATTAGGAACGAGAAAGACAAGGGTAAGTACCCATGGGAACAGGTATGGCTTCCCAAATGATGAGTGGTTAAGAGACGCGGCATGCACGGCAGTACCTAAGCACATCACTAACCATATTACATTTACTTGACCTTAGTAATTAATAAAATAGGGCTGTTGCGGTTCATACATGAAATGTCGGTATTGTCTCACGACGAGATACTTAGGCTCATTAGGGAGGGCTTGCTTTCGATTGAGCCGTTTAGTGAGGATATTGTTAGGGAGAATGGGCTTGACCTAAGGGTTGGTACTGAGTATGCAATATATGCCTTCGATAATCAAGTCATAGATCCCTGCGAGCTTGAATCGGCTAGGCACCTCTTTAGTATTGTCGAGGCTAAGGACGGGAGGATAGTCATACCACCAAGGAGCTTCGCGTTACTGACGACAATGGAGTACGTGAGGTTCCCGAGGGATGTCGTTGGCTTCTGCAACCTAAGATCAACACTGGCCAGGTATGGTTTAAGCGTGCCCCCGACAATAATTGATGCGGGCTTTGAGGGTAACGTCACGATTGAGGTCATAAATAACAGCGGGAACTACATAGTCCTTAGGCCCGGCATGAGGTTCTTACACGTAGTCCTCGTCAAGACAATCGGCGAGGCCAAGTACGTAGGCCGCTACCTTGGGCAGAGGGGCGTAACACCACCGAAGGGGTTGAAATCCGAGTGCTGATTAGTTGTACCTTACGTATTCCATGCCCAATACGGAGGCTATGACCTCCAACTCCCTAGTTATGTCTCCAGGTACAATAACGTGGTGATTATACGGCGCCAGCTTCACCACTCTAGATGCATCAACGCCTAAATTCAGAACCGCCTGTGTCCTGCACATGTTATTGCTCATTAACCCAGAATTAACAACCTTCGCCGTGAATACACCCATCCTCCTAAAGTCGCTAGATACCGAAATGCCCATCACCTCGTTGAAAATCAACTCCCCCGTCAATCCATATGGATAACCCGACTCGAAATGTGCCAATACCCTCGGGTTTCTAATCATGTTTAGGGCTATGGTACAGTGGGACATGGTTACCGTACTGCCTTCGACGTGGTTCACATTCGCAATCCAACCACTATAGCCAGTTAATTCCTTAGTCAGCATCATCGAGAATAATGCCCTGAGATCCGCCTCGCAGGCCGCTATTAATCCCTCCTCATTCAACCTGGCCAGGGCCAGGCAAGGCGTGACCCTATGCTCTACCAGGTATGGGAAGCAATTTATCGCAGTTGCGTCGTACCTAGCGTATAGACCCCTTATCGCAGCGTATATCTTGCCGACCTCAAGTAACCTCTCGGAGCCAATTTCGAACTTAACCCTACCCTTGATGAGGTTTGCGAATTCCTGGGCAATACCTTCATCGGCATTCTCAACGAGTCTTTCGAATTCGCTCATGTTAATAATGTCGACCTTGGAATCGAACCTATCCTCAAACGACCTGGAAATGTCGCTTTTCCTATCGACACCAAGCAAGGCAACCTTGACTCCAATCACCCTGGCAATAGCCCTTGCAACCCTAAGCGCTCCGCCAAGCTCGCCGAGATCGTTTATATGGAGAATACCCGAGTCAACACCTAAATCCCTAAGGAGAGCCCTTGCATCGAGTGCCGAAGCGAGACTATTGAACCCCGGGTATGAAACTAGGACAACCCTACGCACCCTATTCACAGACACCAACTCACCAACTAATCTACTGACTCCACCAGATAGGATGACCGCAACCACGAGGGAATCTCCGATACTTAAATCTTTTAATTCGTCAATACTTGTTATGATTTTATCAATACCCCGAACCACAGGTACCTTATCCTTATGGAGTGGTGACACGAAACCTAACACGACTATGCCTACCATGATCAATACCCCTCAATTATCCTCTTAAGGAGCTCGGGATCGATGTTGCCACCAGTCACCATCACCACAGCCTTCTTACCAATAAGCCTATCCCTCAACTTCATTGCCGCAGCCAGTGCTGCGGCACCGGCAGGTTCGGCGACTTGTCCTGTAGTGATAAGTAATTCTTTAATTGCCCTGAGCATCTCATCATCGCTAACCAACACCACATCATTGATTCTACCCCTCAATATCTCGAAGGGTAGCTCATAAGCCCTCGCCGTAGCTAAACCCTCGGCTATGGTCTTCGCATAACCAGTGGACACCAATCTACCTTCTCTAAGCGATAAGTAAACGCTTGGCGCACCCTCGGCCTGCACGCCTATCACCTCTATCGATGGATCTATCGATTTATAAACAATCACCGCACTAGCCGCGCCGGAGCCACCGCCTATCGGGTTTATCACAACATTCGCATCAGGCAAATCCTCAATAACCTCCAGGTGCATGGTACCTACACCATGGTAAAGCAACGGCTCGTTAGTACTATGGACAAAGAGCATCCCCTCCTTCTCAGCAAGCTTCATTGCATAATCAAGCGCCTCATCAAAGACATTGCCGTGGAAGATTACCTCGGCACCCAAATCCTTCACAGCCTCGACCTTAACCCTGGAGACACCATTAGGCATCACAATAACCACCCTAGTCCCAATAACCTTACCGGCATAAGCCACCGACTGGGCGTGATTGCCCGTGGACGCTGCAATCAAGCCCCTTTTCTGCGCCTCATCCTTCCTAACCAACGCATAGTAGAGACCACCCCTAACCTTAAAGGCTCTAGTTGGTTGTAGGTTCTCGAGCTTTAAGTACACGTCAAACCCAAGTTCCCTGGACAACTGCCTAGAGTATATTAGCGGTGTCCTTGGAAGTTGGCTGCCGATTAATCGCCTAGCCCTATACACATCACGTAATGTAATCATCATAAAAATACCATGAATCACGTAATTATTAATTTTTATTACGTGCGCTTCATTGGTTGGAAAATATTGCCTCCATTACCCAGGGTTACGGGTCAGGTAAAAGTTATTGATGGTGGGGTTATGGGACTTAAGACGGCCAGTGTATTAGCTAGTGCGGGCCTTGAGGTTGAACTTTATGAGAAGGAGGATAGACTTGGTGGTCAATTGAATTGGCTTTTTGATCCTTGGAAGAGGATGGAGTTTTTGCAATTGCTTAATTGTTATATTAATGAATTAAAGAGATTGAATGTAAAAATAAGACTCAATACCGAGGTTAAGGACTGCGACACCAATTGTATATGGGCAGCGCCTGAGGAGACACAACCGAGGTTTATTGAATATAGGGGATTGAAGATACTGATAGACTCGAACTTGTACGCCTATCAAGATTACGCTTTCGAGTGGGTAAGGCACAATGAGGTGTATGTAACGGAACGAAGCCTTAGGGAGCTAGACCTAGCAAGAAGGTACCTATTAATCAGGGCTTATGAGGGCGTAGGTGTTAAGGTAATTAGTGATAAGGAGGCAGGGTCAATAAAGGCTGATATCACCATGAGGGAATTTAGGAGAGACCAGCCAAATCTTGGTAAATCAATAAGTAGAGGTTATTGGCTTGCACGCAATTACATACTTACGAAAATAACGCAATAAAAGACTTAAAACCTCCCCTTGGTGTTGGCGTTTTGGGCCGGTAGTCTAGCCTGGAAGGATGCCCAGGGACGGTAGTCCCGCACAAGCCTTGCATTGTCAATACAGGCACGGGAACGCGGGAGAACCCGGGTTCAAATCCCGGCCGGTCCACTAAGAACCTTGTTTCTATCTTTGTCCCCCGTGGGTGTGGGTTTGTGGGGCCGCTCGGGCGAGGGCTTCCAAGCCGCGGCTCCTCTTGACGTCTGGTGCTCCTTGGTCATACTCTGTTTGTTCGTAGAGCTTCCCGAACACTTCAAGGCTTATCCTCCCGTCGTAAAGCGCCAGGATCAACTCTGCCCTTATGCGTCGGATTGGGTGGTGCATGTACTTAACGATGCGTCTGAGCAGCCTAACGGCTTTCTCGCCACCGAACACTAAGGCATCGGCTGTTTCAAGTTGGTTGATAGTTCCAATGATGCCGAACCTCCTAGCAATAGTATCCCTCAACACATCGAGGACAATTCTCTTCGGACAAGCCTTACAAGCTATAATGTACACAAAAACTAACTCAGTCTCATCGTTATAGTAATATACTACTGATCCATCTCCGTCAACTACACCAGCCACGAACTCCGCAAGCTCCTCATCGCTAAAACCATTAAGTATCCTTTCGAATTCGTCGTCGCTAAGCTTCATAGGCCACGGCCACTTATTAACTCCTAAGTCTACATAGAACGTCAAAGCGATTGGTCTCTGTACGTATTTTGCGGCTGGCGTTTTCTTTTTCCGCCAAATCTTTAAGCTCGGTGTCTTAACCGTGTTTAGCAATGTTGGGAAGAATACGGCATCGACGCTACTTGTAGTATCTATCTCTAAACTGATTATATCATCGAACTCCTTAACCATCAAGTCGCTAACTCTCAATCCGAACCAATAAGGTTTCTTTAAGTTGCTCAGTTTTTCCAAGTCGTTTAGCCAAACACATGGTTCAATCCCAAGTCTCCTAAAGGCTTCAACATCAATGCCAATAAATTTAAACAGCTCCTCACACATATCGAGTTCGCTCCAACCCAACCTCCTCAGCAAGTCCTCGATCTCCTCAACGACATTATTCCTCGTTATCCTGCCCTCCCAATCGATGTTGCACCTAACAAGCCACTTGCTCAAGCTCTTTGTACTCATACCCAACGCATCCCTAACCCAATTCCTCGATATGCCGAGGTCCCTAAGCATCCTTAGCAACTCGCACCTACACTCATTATCGCTCACCAACCACAACTCATGAACTACGTCCTTAACCTTGTCCGCAGTCTCTTTACCCACCGCATAGCCGTTGTGGCATTGGTTTCGAACCAACTCCTTAATGAGTCTCGTGATGCACTCCTTATCGTTGCTTTCTAGGCATCTTCTTGCTTCCTTGATTGCTTCTTGGCAGAGTTCTATCCTCCCCGCCTGGGTGGGTTGGGGCAGGGAGGCTTCGTTGCTTGTATCCGAGACTTCCTTGCTAGTCATTGGGCCTTTGCCGTTTTTCGGCGGCCCATTGATTTTAAACCCACCCATAGCGATGCACCTAATTTGGTGCATAATCAAAGCACCTATGTTTCCTAAGTTCACCCACGAGCATTTTAGCCACCTCGCTGCAAAGTTCTGATTCCATGCACTTATTGTAAACAAAGCTCCACAGTTGGCAATCGACTCCTCGATACGTCATTAACCAAGCGAGCGGCCACACCACCCCACACCCAACAATTATTTTAACAACTAGGCTTATAAGGCACTACGAACACGCAGATCTAACGATTATTCCATTAAAACTAACAATGCCTAGGAACACAGTCGCAAAGTGGCAACGCCAATAATGCACGCAATACTCGTGAAGAGTAGCCGTAACAAGCGCTTGATCTAACAACACACTAAGAAAAACCATCGAAAACCACCAAAACAACACTAAACAAACCACCCAAACAAACCCAAGGCACAACCACCACAAGAAAACCCAAGCACAAATCCCAGTGGGCCTAGCGAACATCCTTCCCTTCGTTGTATCGTCTTCGTGGTTTGTGAGCAAGGTAAATTAAGTCAAGCCCTAACCCTGCGTCGGTATGATTAGGGGCATGATAAGCAAACGGCAAATCTCGCCCTTCTAAGGACGGAGTTGTCTCACTGTGTGAATAATCATCCTATCAGGGCACACAAACTTCGTTTCATGATTTGTTCGGCACCTCTCTAGGTTAATTTTAACTGTTTAGCTGCCTCCATGTAGACATTGTCCAGGAATTTGTAATCCTTGATTATACTTAAGGCCTCGAGTTTATTCACAATCCTGGTCAATGTTGATTTTGGTATTGTCTCCCCAAGGTATTCCTCAGCCAGTCTCCTCGCTGAACCCCATGTTACCGCACCGTTGGCTATCGCCTTCAATACAGCCTTTTCCCTCCTTGATAGCCTACTAAGCTCGCTCATGGCTATTGATACAGCCCTTTCCTTGATCTCGCCCATGTCCATGATACCATCAACATAACTCCTACCGAAATGCACAAGCCAGCCTGGTATTCCATCAAAAAACGCCACAGCCTCCTCGAGGACATCCGCTGGGGGTTGTACACCAGCCTCCCTGAAGCCTATGGATAGGAACTCGCGTGATTGATCACCTGTGAACCTAGGTACCACAAGCCTAACAGCGTACCTTCCAAACAGGGGCGAGTTTACGTTATCTAGACCCATGAAGTTTTCCATAAGCCCTATTTGTGAACCGCTCAGCACGATGGTTATGTTGCCTAAGTTATCGTAGGAGTAGGCTATTACCCTCCTAAGCTCGGCCGATAAGACTGGCCTAACTTCCTGAGCCTCATCGAAAACCACAATGAACCGCCCCTTCCTATTAAGCTCCTCAAGCAGACCAAGTAAACTTATTGAGTCTTGCCCACGCCATTTAATACTCACGCTAACACCCATTATGCTAATACCCCTAATTCCCTCAAGGAACCTCCTCAACTTGCCCAAGCCACTTGAGATACCTTCGCTCAACCTCTCGTAAAGCTCAATATGAGTACCCGCACCCCTAAGATCAATATAAATCCCATTATAAGGCTCGAGGAACGCCTTCAATAGAGAGGTCTTGCCAATACGCCTAATACCCAACACAACTATTAACGGTCTATCAACAGCTCTGTCTAGGAACTTAAGCTCATCCTCCCTATCATAGAGCTCACCCCTTGAACTCTTAGGCCTAGTGTCGAAAAGGTTCCGCACCAGAACTTAGTTCCGGGGTGGAACTTTTAAGTCTTAAATTGCAGCAATAGGTGGGCAATAGAACTATTGGGAATGCTGCTAAATGACATAAACCATACATTATTCTAATCAAAATACCAAACGCGTACTTAGCAATAATATTTGCAGGAAAATGTAGAAATAGGGTAAGCCAATAAATAATGAGGTTTGTTCCTTAACGAACACTTAAATAGCACTTTTATGCAGTAGCTCAATGTGAGTTTTAGGTATTCCGAGGTTCATAGGATTGTTTATCCGAGGAGGCACGAGGGTATTTATAAGAACCGTGGTGATAACCCGTGGGTTTCGGTAAGGATCAGGCAGGGTGTCGGCAGGGATCCCAGTAAATGGTTCACTAATCAATTGAGGGTTTTGATCGAGGTTTCTAGGAAGTATGGTGATGGAAGGGTCATGCTTGGGACCAGGGGTGATGTGGAGATCTTTAAGGTTGATTATAGACTCTTCGATGAGGTTGTTTCCAGACTTAAGGCTGTCGGTCTAGATCCCAGGGACTCCTGTGGAAATTCCGTGAGGAACCCGATCCCGTGCCCAAGCAACCACTGTCCTTTGGCCCATGTGAACGCCGAGGCGTTATCAACATTCATAGCAGACTACTTCAGATATAGGGCTGAGTATGAGGGTATGTCGGTGATGCCCCATAGGTTTAAGATATCAATATCGGCCTGCGAGAGGGCTTGCGCAGTCCCCGTGGCTCAGGATGTTGGTATTGTGGCTAGGGGTGATGGTACATTTGATGTGTACATAGGTGGTGGTATTGGGGAGCATGCGTTTTCGGCGAAACTCGCCTTCACGGGCGTTCGTGCTGAGGATTTGTTGCCGATAATTGTTGGTGCAATTGAGGTTTTCAAGAGGGAGGGTGAGAAGCGCGGCTTTAAGTGGGTTGTGGCTAAGTATGGTGTTGAGAAGGTTAAGGGGTTGATTATGGAGTTCGCAAACGGCATTAAGTCAACACTCCCTAAACCATCAGACCTAAGTCCCAAGTTCGTAGATGCTAAGATCATTAGGTTACACTTCCCGACGGGTTGGGTGGGTGGTGAGGATTTGGAGAGGGTAATAAACCTAGCCGATGGATACGGGTTTGGTTACGTAATAATCTTCAATAATCAAACGATCTACATACCAATTAGGGAGGTTGGTAAGGAATTGGAGGGTTATGAAATTAGGGAGCCAGGGCCATTTAATCCCGAGGGATCAACCACCGTGGCATGCCTTGGCAATGAGCTATGCCCACCAGGACTAATAGACACTAGCGGCATTGGGACTAAAATCCACGTACACCTGAGGAGGAAGTATGGGCCAATCAGGGTTGGTATCAGTGGGTGCACGCACGATTGCGGTATGTCGTGGGTGTCTGACATAGGTTTTGAACCCTTTGGCTCTAAGACGAGGGTTTTAATTACCGTGGGTGGTGGACCAACAAGGCTTGGCCAGGTTGTTGGTACGATAGATCCAGGAGACATGGAGGCCGCGACCGAGGCGATACTTGAGCTTTACGCGAAGTCCGGCGTCAAGAATATGGCCGAATTTGTGACTAAGTATGGCGTTGATGGCATTAGGGAGGAATTGGCCAGAAGGGTTCCATCATTCATGAAACCTGATCAAAACATAAAGATTGTCTTCGGTCCTAATTAATACTTATTTAGTGTAGGTTTGTCCTAAGGGCGATGTTAGCACTTAATGCATTGCCGGCATTTACCACGGCGTTTATTTGGGCCTGGGCATCCATAGTTTATGGCGACTTCATGAAGAGTATTAATCCATTAACCGTTAATTTCCTAAGGATGCTTTATGCATCATTAATCCTACTAATACCTGCCATCGTATTTGGATTTAACGCAGGGGCTGTTTGGGGTTCCTTGAGCGGCTTATTATCGCTAGCCGTTGGTGATTCATTATATTTAATGTCCATAAACTACTCCGGCGTATCGATAGCCGCGCCCGTGTCGTATACGTACATACCAATTGCCGTACTAATGGCAACACTACTTGGGGAGCCATTAACGATCTACAAGGTGGTCTCAGGCCTACTCGTGGTTCTCGGGGTCTATTTACTATCTCGCGAACGCACCAGGATAACGATCAGGGGCATAGCCCTGGCGCTAGGCGCCGCGATGGCTTGGGCTGTTGGTCAGACAATGATTAAGGTGGCTGACATAAGTGGTTTAAACCCCATAACCCTATCATTCACGAGAGTCGCCACGGCCGGCATAATACTACTAATTATAAATTATGCAATGCACAACAATATTACCAAGGCAATAAAGTCAACAGCGGGAACACGCCTACCTCTAGTGGCAGTACTTGATCTAGGCGCAGGCGTGGCTCTATACGCCTACTCCATGGACCTAATCGGGCTTGGATTAACGGTCATCATGACCGGCAGCATGCCCCTAATAGCCCAGGCGATGTCCCATGTAATGCGTAGGGAGAAGTTAACGCTCATGAAATTACTGGGCGCCGTAATCATTGTGACGGCTATAGTGGCCGCATTCCTTTAATTAGTTTTTACTGAAACCCTTGGATATAGCACAACCACCCTACTTGGCCTGCCTCTCTCATGCATCACAACGTTAACGTACTTACTAGCCCTCCTCGCGGCCTCCGCAATCTCCTCATTAGTAGGTCTTCTCCAGGGCGTGTCTGGGATTGGGACTAATGGGTCGATTATTAAGGTTGGTTTATCCGTAATGGTGCTTATGTACCGAGCTATTTCCTCCACCTCCGCAGGCCCATTAATCCCTGGTATTAACACCGTCTCAAAGATAACCTTAATGCCACGTCCGATCAATTTCTCAATATTGCGGAGTACGGTATTTAACTCGCCACCAACATACCTTCGATAAACCTCAGGATTTAACGACTTCAAACTAACAACAACCTCGCATGATTCGCACATGGCCAACTCATTAAGTAATTCGGTGGATATTTCATAAGCATTCGTGAGGAGTCGAATACTTACATTGCGCTCCCTAAGGATCCTAATTATTAACGGTAATGATGGATCTATTGTGGGCTCTTCACCACCAAGCACGGCGTCCTCTAACTCCTTCACTCTATTGATTATTTCCTTAAATTCCTCTATTGTGAGAAGACCTTGAAACTTAATGCCCACCAATGTCTCTTTATCCAGATGGTGATCCCACGGTGTTAATTTTCTAATGCACCAAGGGCAATGCAGGTTGCAGCCAAGGAACTGGATGTACAGGGACTTCAGGTCTACGTAGTACGTTATGTGGCTTATCCTGGTTTGCACGTGGTTGGTTAGATAACCTATTTATAAAGATGGCTTAAACAACCCAAAAGTTATTAAGCAATAATTGTGTTGCTTCTGTGGTGCTGATGACTTGCCCATCTGATGGGTGATGTATATAGGAGCTGGGCTTAGTTTCAATTATTAATTAATCATTGCCTGAGTACACGAGATATTTAATATCATTGAACACAACCTCTTTAACGAATTTCCTTAACTCATCTACAATACCTGGCTCTAACTTATTTCTCTTAATGATATCCATTATTTGTTCAATAGTCATTGGTTGAACCTTGAGTATATTTAATATGCTGTTTAATGGGTCATTTTTATCTATGTAAAACTCCCCTCTCTCGATATAATCTATTATGAATATCCTATCCTTATTTATGTACTTCGAAATAGTATTTGCGAATTTAATCAATGTCTCTGAAGTTGGTGGTTTTACCCACGGTTCTGCAGGTGGGCGTGTGGGTACCATTAAATACACCCTATCGGGTCTATACCTACTCAGCACCTCACCTACCTTCTCGGCGCACTCCTCGGTGTCATTTACTCCGTGTACCAGCATAACCTCACTCCATATTTGGCCGCTGAATTCCTCCCTGAATTTCTCAAGACCGTTAATAAATCCCTCAAATGTTATGCTCCTATGTGGTCTATTAACCATCCTGAATACCCTTTCATTACAGGCATCAGTGCTAACCTTAACAACGTCTAATTCACTAAGCCAATTCCTCACGGTCTCATCGGCTAGTTTAGCGCCGTTAGTCAGTATTGCTAAGGGTTTTTTCTGATTCTCTCTAGCCCACCTTATTAGCTTTCCAAGGCCGGCGTATAGCGTAGGTTCTCCATCACCGATAAATGTTAGGTAATCGTAATCCCTGGATTTAACGGCTATTTCCATTTCTCTAATTATTTCCTCCGGTTCGTAAAACATACTTTGGTCATTAATCAGATACTTAGTTCTACCGAGTTGGCAATATATGCAATTGAAGTTGCAGTACTTAAGTGGAACAACATTAACGCCCAATGAACGTCCAAGTCTACGTGATGGTACAGGGCCAAATACATACTTGAACATGTTTTACCTAGAGATGGTGTTTTTGTGTGTTAAATGCTTTGTTGAACGTTTATATTTCTATTTTCAATAAAATTAGAAATAGAATGGAAGACAAAGTAAAGCGATAAAGCAGCCTCTTTCTACACCAAATATGAAAATAAAGCACCTAAATTTCTAGAGTTGAAGTATTATTTGTAGAATATATATGCGATAAAAAGGGTCCTCATAGGACATTATTATTATCTTAAAGAGATTTCGTAAGTTTTTATGATAGTTTTGTATGGCTTTATCAATGATTAGCCAAAGGATTGATTACTCGGAGAGGATTTATCGGGAGGCCATGGCCCAATGCCTAAAGCCGTGGTACACGGACGATTGCCGCAGGTGCAGGTCGGAATTCAATAAATGCCTAGTGAATTATCTATCGTTATTGAACTAAAGCTCACAACCCCAATTGAGTTATGTTTAAAACTTGAGGGATGTTTGCGCCTTGATGTTCGTATTCCCAAGTAAGGAATGGACTAAGGTACTTTGTGAGGAACTAAATAAGGATGAGGATTTCCTAAAATCAGTAAATGGGTGGAACATCGATGTTCTATTAATCGGTAAAAACCTGCCCAATGATGTCGTCCAATATTTAAGAAATACATATAGTATTAACGGCATCAATACCCTAGGCCTTCACATGGCATTCGACAACTCTTGCAAAAGCATCGATTTATTAATAAATCCAGAACCTGGTTCCTACCGATACGTAGTAATTGCGGATTACGGTTTGTGGTTACGTGTTCTTAAAAGGTTAGATGATCCAATCACGGCATTACTTAGCATATTTAGCAAGCTCGAGATTAGAGGTAGTACAGTAACTCTTATTCGCTTAGCCGCTAACGTGGCATCACCTATCGCTAGGGTTATGAGGAAGATACCAACAAAAATAATTGGGTAATTTTAAGGTGGATTTACGTATGCATTATTATTACCAGTCTGGCCACCAACGCCACTTACGCCAACCACCATGCCAACCTCCGAAGAACCATCCCCAACCAGGTCCCCAGGGCATTGGTGGAGGTGTGTATGGATAGCTTGCATACCAACTCTTAACGTTCTTCCCCAGATCCGTTAACTCGACATACTCCTCATTACCCTCCCTCACAATTCTCACCAAACCAGCCATTTGTAGGGCGCTTATCGCGTAATCAAAGGCCGCGCCGTATAGTGGCACCTTTGCCCTTAAGTCACTGATTTTTACTCTATCCGATATCTGATTTAGCATTATCCACGTACCCCACTTTGTTATTCCGAGCATGTTTATCCAATATCGGATTTGATATCAGATTTAAAAACCTTTCTCCCCAAGGATCTTCAGCGTTAATGCATTAGTTAAAATACATATCAACATATTAATAAGTGTAGATGGTTAAAGTATTGGTGATTGTTCAGCCCTTTATGCCGCCTATATTGAATCCCTCTAATAACCTACCCATTACTAGGTAGCTCAGTATCATCACTGGTAAAGCAACGACCAACGCGGAGGATGCTAGGGTACCCCATGCTACGGCTTTACTTGATATCGATTCTATGGCAAATATCGTGACTGTTTGGGCGCCTGTTGGCGGGAAGTTGAATTGCCATGGTATCTCCGTAAGAACTAATGGGTAGAATAACAGATGCTAATTAATTATGAACGAGAGCACCATCATCGTGAACCAACTACCCTCAGTTATTGGCGCTATTATCCTGGAACAATATATATGTCGACGATGCGCCCTCCAGCTCCGCTAATTCCTGGTATTCACTCGGTAAGTCCTTATAGATATTAAATAGAACCCAAGCAACTAATGTTACTGCAAATATGGGTGTTGACAGCATCTTAAATCGAATAAGCATTACCTAATATTATTTTAATTTACTTAGATCAATGGGTGTGCACGGTATCGGTAAAACAAGCCTCACATCCTGTAGGCAGGGTATTATTGGAGATTCAACATAGTAATGTATTGGCATTAGGAACTTAACACCAGTCTCCTTAGCTATTTGTACGGCCTCGTTGGTGGTTGAGTGGCCGTGAACATGGGATTGTTCCTCGGTACCTGGGTTTCCGGAGGTTTCGTGTATTAATAGCGTGCAGTTTCTGGCTAAGTTGATTATATTATTGGTTGGTCGTGTGTCACCACTGTACGTGACGCATGTTCCATCAGCTCCATCAATCCTATACGCGAGTGCAGGTACTGTGTGATCGGCGGATACGGCATACACTTTATAACTACCCTGATCTATCACCAGTTGAGGTTCGTTGCTTGGTTCTATTGGGTGGAAATCAATTGCGGATAGGTACTGGGGTATGCCTAATGCATCGAAGAGTTTGGGTATATCCACATCGCTGGGTCCATAGACCCTGAGGACCCTGCCCATGGACTTCACATATAACGCCAATGTGGATAGCCCCATCAAGTGATCACCATGTCTATGGGTTATGAGGATTAGGTCAACATCATTAATATTAAAACCACAAATCCTCAATGCCCTATATGTGCCCTCACCAGCATCCACGAGGATTCTGGAACCACCAACCTCGATTAGTAGGGACACGTTGCCCAATAGTGGGTTGGAGACCCAACCACCAATACCGAGTGGTATGATTTTCACGAAATTATACCGAGCACTCAGGTAATTAAATTATTCCTCTATATTAAAAATGCCAATTCAAGCACTGCGAAGACGGCGCCAATGATGGTCCACCACGTAAACGCAAGGTTAATCACCGAAACAACGATACCCAAGGTCCTGACCTCACTATCCTCAGGCCTGGAAAGCAGCATGGCTCCAGCCCCTATGTTCAGTACCGCCAGTGCCACCGCAATAAGTGTTAGGGCCCATAGGAATGTGGTTGCGAGGCTTGGTATTGGTACTAGGATTATTGATGCGGTGCCAAGCAGGACTACAGGTATTAGTAGGAAGGCACCCGTGATCAGCATCAATACCCCAGCAACCCTAGGCTCACTCATTACTTACAGCAGTGCTTCCCCACTTAATTAAATTAACCGTAGACCCTACGAATCCAATCAACAATTTCCTTAACACCCCTATCGAGCGCTGACTCCATGTTGCCAAGGATCCTCTGGGTATTGCTGCAATCATACTGGGTGTTGATATACTTTAGCAGGGATCTTGCGCCACTTGGCAGAAATAAGCCGGCTAGCCCTGTGGGTATTGGTAATTTAATGCCGCTAATGCCTAAGTAATTAGCCATTAGTAGTGGGATGTCGCCCAGGTTATACATTACGCACTCGGTTGCATATAGGAATTTATCCCTAAAATCCTCACTAACAGCAACCTTTTCGAGCAATTGTACTAGGTAGCCAACGTATATTGCGTTAACGTGTCCTCGGAGTAATGGAATCAAGCCCCTCCTCACCACCCTATATAAGCTGAGGAATTCGTTATGGTCATTGTAATAGCCGTAAACAAACGTTGGCCTAACGATTACATAATCAAGTCCTTCCTTACCCAATTCCTTAATAGTTCTCTCGCCATCGCACTTAGACCTCTCATAATCACTCCTGGGGTTTACGTATGCATAGCTGCAGTGCTCCGGCTCCTCACTTATGACGTTGCCAATCTTACCCACCGCCGCCGAGGCACTTATGTGTATGAGCCTCATGGACTTATTAACACTAAGGATCGCCCTGGCTATATTCCTAGGAATCTCCACATGGGCATGCCACAGCTCGTTCCAGGAACCGTTCAGTAACCCCACGGTATTGAAAACGTAACTTGGTTTAACCGTGCTTATGGTATTCACGACACTATTATAATCACCAGGGTCCAGCCTATGCATCTTAACGCCAATCTCAAGTAGGTCCTTAGCCATCAATGCCTTACTACCGTGTACAGATCTGTAGGTCACGTGAACCTCAAGTCCCCTATTAACTAGGTGCTTAGCTAGGTTGGTGGCTATGAACCCGAGTCCGACTATTAATGCTCGCTCCATATGTCCTAATTATGACATACAATACTTAAGCTTTTTCATAAATAGTATAAATAGTCGATATCACAAACATAGAAGGTTTTATAAAGTTAGGGTACCCCGTAAGCCATAATCGTATGAAGGCGGAACTTTGGTCTTCAGTAAGTGAGGGTCAGAGAAGGGCCGTATTAATAAATGCCCTCCTTGGATCACTGCTTGGGTCAATGAACATGGCATCAATAGTTATTGCATTACCTGCAATACTGAACGGTATTGGTATAAACCCAATGTCCCCATTGGGTTTCGAATTAATGATGTGGTTAATGTTCTCATATCCACTGGTCACGGCAGTTGCTGTCCCAATAATTGGCAGGCTTTCGGACATGCTTGGTAGGGGTAGGGTGTTCACGGTAGGTGATGCCATATTCACTGCCATATCCCTGCTAATGGGTTTTGTACCAGGATATGGCGCAATAGCTGGTCTTCAGTTAGTAGCCTATAGGTTTATCCAGGGCGTTGCCGGTTCGATGATGTTCAGCAATAGTGCCGCATTAATCACTGACGTGTACCCACCCGATAGGAGGGGCGTGGCACAGGGAATTGTTGGCATATCCTTTAGCGCTGGCAGCGTCACCGGACTTGTCCTTGGTGGTATATTGGCCGTAATTAATTGGAGGTGGGTCTTCCTATTCAACGTACCCATAGGCTTAGTAAGTACGCTTTGGGCGTTGAGGAGTGTCTATAGGTTACCGTCAGGCATTAGCAAGGTTAGTATTGACTTCGTCGGTGCAACAGTATTGGTTGTGTCATTGGTTTCGATATTAATGGGCTTATTACTATCAATGATGCCCTATGGACACTCATCGTTGGGTTGGGGAAATCCCTCTGTATGGGTTAGCCTAATAATTGGTGTTTCACTCCTTGGGGTTCTCGTCGTTATCGAGAGTAGACTCAGGGAACCTATGCTTAAGATCGATTTGTTTAGGATAAGGCAGTTCACCTATGGTGTGTTGAGTTCATTCTTCCTGTTTATGGCGATGGGTGCCAATATGTTCGTTCTATCACTATTGCTACAGGCAATATACCTACCAATGGTGTACAAAATACCGTACTCAGAAACGCCACTCTGGGCAGGCATACTCCTAATACCAAGCAGCATAGCCAACGCGATATTCGCACCAATAGGCGGTAAACTACTTAATAGGTTTGGCGCGAGGGTTGTGTCCACACTAGGAGCCATACTACTTGGGGTGGGTTTCGAATTACTATCATTATTACCTATTGACTTCAATTACATAGAGTTTGCCATAATACTCGTAATAATGGGTATGGGCTCAGGCCTATTCCAATCACCAAACATAGTCTCAATACTAAGCGCAGCACCACCTAGGGACAGGGCAGCCGCGTCTGGGCTTAGGGCATCGATGCAAAACATGGGAACATTAATGAGCTTTGCAGTATTCCTAACATTAATAATCACAGGCTCTGCAGCCGCATTACCAGCGGCTTTATACAAGGCATTACTAAGTGCAGGTGTTCCCATAAGCGATGCCGAGGCCCTTGTCTCAATACCCCCAGTCTATGCACTGTTCGCAGCGTTCCTGGGCTATGACCCAATAAAGACCCTGGTTCAACAAGCTGGTATATCACTAAGCCCAGCGGTACTAACGAGGATTGACAACATAACCTTCTTCCCAACTGCAATAGCACCAGCGATGCAGTTAGGCTTCCACTACGCATACCACACCGCAGCAATACTCGCATTCATTGCAGCAGTACTATCATACTTCAGGGGTAGGGAGTCATTCCATGGAAATCCCGAGCAAGCCCAAACCATAATCGCCAGGAGTAGGGCTACTAAGGTTGCCGAGGTTGTGGGTGATTCAGCAGGTAATGATAAGAATGATATAGACCTTAAAGCCGATCCCATCCTTAGGAAATCCTTTGCAGCATACCTATTAATGGGAACAGAGGTCGGAGATACCGTATTCCAGAATATAAAACCCAAGGAATTATTATATACAATTGCCGTAGCATCGAAAGCCCCTGGGTGGTTCATAGAATTTGTGAAGAATATTGATGATTGTAACGTTAATATTAAGAGTGTAACCTCATTAATGAATTATCTTAAGGTTCCTGATTGGGTAAATGAGGTTGTTAATGCCTGGATTAAGGTTAATTATACGAACAAGGATAAAAACAATATTTAACGATATTTTAACTGAGCTTTACCTTATACCTTAATTAATCACTGATTTTTAAATATTTTAAATGATGTATGACTTACCACCATTCCAAACGACTATTTTACCATCTTGCATATACTCGATTGCGACGTATCCCTTATACACTATTCTCCTATTGTTCAGTTCTTCACCCGACTTGTTTTTCCTTATCATGAACATTTTCCTATCACCGAGACCTCAATTAGCTTGTTCTGTTAATAAATTTATATGGTAGAGTAGGTGTAATCAATATATTAACTCTTGATTAATATATAGGCAATATATAAGGTTGAGCTAGGATAAATTTTTATTTCGTGGGTTACTTTCCATACGAATGATAGAGAGTAGGAAGGATGACCATATTAAGATAGCTGCGGGTCAAGAGGTTGAGGAGGGCGAGAACCTATTTAATGAAGTTCACTTAATACATATTGCATTGCCTGAGATTGACTATGAAGACGTAGATACATCAATTACGGTATTTAATAAGAGGTTGTCATTTCCATTCATAATAGGTGCCATAACAGGTGGTACGGAAACTGCCGAGAAGGTTAATACCGTACTTGCCAAGTGCGCCGAGGAATTGGGCATTGGCATGTACGTGGGTTCCCAGAGAATTGCCATTGTTAAGCCTGAGACAGCCAGAAGCTTTAGGGTTGTTGCCGAGAACGCACCAACGGCGCTCAAGATAGCCAACCTCGGTGCGCCACAGGTTTCTAGACTTGATGAGAAGGTGCTCAGTGATTGGGTTTCCCAGGCAATAGATATGATAAATGCGGACGCAATAGCCATACACCTAAACCCAGCCCAGGAGGTTTTTCAGCCCGAGGGTGAGCCCTGGTTTCGTGGTGTCCTTGACAAGTTGAGGTTTATCAAGAGGGTTGCCAACAGGCCGTTGATTGTTAAGGAGGTTGGTAATGGGATATCCATGGAAGTCGCCAAGGCCCTGGCATCCAGGGTTAACCCAGACGCAATAGATGTTGCCGGTGTTGGTGGTACCTCATTCATTAGGATAGAGAGCATAAGGGCTGGAACTACGGATGAGGCTAACGTATTCAGTGGTTGGGGAATACCCACAGCCGCATCAATATGTGAGGTCAGAAGCGTATATAATGGCCTAGTGTTTGCATCCGGTGGTGTTAGGAGTGGTTTAGATGGGGCAAAGGCAATAGCCATAGGCGCGAACGTATTCTCAATGTCAAAGCCCCTACTAATATCGGCACTAAAGGGCTACAACGAGGCCAGGGCCTTCATTAGCAGGTTGTTTAAGGAGTTCAAGACAGCCATGTTCCTGACAGGGTCTAAGAACGTGGAAGAATTAAGTAAGGTCCCCGTGGTTTTCGGTCCCACATTAATCTCATGGCTCAGCCAAAGAGGAGTGCCCTGTAAGCACATAACTTTACCCAACCCAAAATAGGTAATGTAATCCCCAAAATCACTGCAAGTAAGTAATTTTAGATTGCGCAATGGTGAATCTACGATGTCAATCCAAGGGATCTCCTGCCCAAAATGCGGCTCAAGGAGGATTAGTATTGTTGCGGCCGAGACTTTGACATTTAAGTGCCTTGATTGTGGTTATGTATGGTCTCCAAACCTACCAGCCCAGGGATTGGTGAGTACTAGGGCTGGTGAGGTCCATTGGACAGAGATTAAGAAGGTAATGGAGGACGCGATGAGTTACGTACACGAGTTACTGGATAGCGATACCGATTGTAATGGAGTTATTAGTAGGGTTCAGGAGCGCTTTGGGAATTACCTAACTACACGTGATGTGATTAAGGTGGTCATTAATGGTGTTAGGAAGTACCTTGACGAAGTTAGATATAAGGACGTTAATAAGTATTCAAGGCTTGCCGCCGAATTTATGAAGTGCAAGGAATTATACTCAAAATGACAACGAGCGAAGACTAGCTTACTCTGAGGGTAGGGCGTTCGACCTCTTGTTCTTAAGTCTCGTCTTCTTAGAATACCCTGATGCCCAAACCCTCTTACTCCTCGGTACAATCTGTGGGCAACGCCTACCGGTGCAGCGTGGCGCTATTATACCAACCTTCTGACCAGGTGGTGCGTTCCTAGGCACAGGTGTTTCACCCTTCTGGTGGCTACCGCCACCGTGTGGGTGCGCATATGGGTTCATAGCCTTACCTCTAACGGTTGGGTACTTCCAGGCCTTAGCCTTTGCCCTGTAGTACTTCGCGCCAGCCTTGAGCATGGGCTTCTCGATCCTACCACCACCAGCGACGATGCCGATGGTCACCCTAGATCTTGAATCAACCTCCATTATCTTGCCACTGGGTAGTTGGACAACGGTTGTTCCATCCTTATGCGCAAGGACTACAGCGTAAGTACCGCCAGATCTAACGAACTTGCCGCCATCATTTAATCGCTTCTCTACGTTATAGACCATGGTGCCCTCCGGCACCTTACCCAGGGGCAGTATATTGCCGGGGGCGGGCCTTGCCGCTGCCCCGATTTCAATTACCTGACCCACGTACATGCCCTCAGCAGCGTAGTTAAGGAACTCCCTACCATCCTCAAGCACAATCCTTGCAACGGGCGCGTTAAGGCCTGGCACGTGCAGTAACTCCTTAACTATGCCCCTAATAACACCATTGAGCTCGGCCTCGCTCATGGATAAATACCTAACTGGGCCCTCCCTAATCCAACTTGGGCTTCTGAACTGTGAACCACCGCGTCCACGCCTCTGAACCAAAATTCGTTTACCCACGACTAATCCCGCGGATTGTTTGGATGGTGGGTTTTTAAATATTTACACATATCTACCCAGCCAGATGAGGAGGTTGGGGAATAAGGAGAGGATGATTGAGGTTAAGAGGGAAGGGGCTAATGAGTATTTACTAATTAGGATTGACCCTGACGATATTGGCGAGCTCGAGAGTAAAGGTATTGGGGAGAGGAGGGATGGCCGTTTCATTCTGAGGGCCGTGGAGCTTGTTTATTTGGCAATGATTGGTTATAGGGTGTATATTGACGGTTACGAAATAGGCATTGACGAGCTTATAAAGCACGTGGACAACCCCTACGCATTGTCCGTCTACCTCGACATGAGGAAGAGGGGTTACTTCATAAAGCCCACGCCAAACGGCCCCGTAGACTTCCTCGTTTGGGATAAGGGTAAGGACCCCCTTAAATCAAGCCCAAGCTACATGATTAAAATAGTGACTGAGGGCCTAGGTATACAGGTAATGAACCTACTCAACGTCCTTAAGTATAGCGAGGGCATGGGGGCTCAGTTAGTCCTGGCCCTCGTTAGTTCCGAGGGGGTTATTACGTACTACAAGGCATTCACATTCAAGCCCGTAAAGGGTGGTTGATGTGGTTACCATGAGAGACATACAGGAGGTGTTGTCCATGGTACGTAGCAAGGGGTTGAGGGTAGTGTTTAGGCTCAGGGGGTCCAGGTACATGGTCGTCTTCGAGAGAGAAATAAGGGCGTTAAGCCCAGAGGGTAATTATGTGGCGTGGAGCACGGCGTTTCCAGCACCACCGCACCAAGTCCTTGATGCCTACGGTATATCAGCAATAGAGATTTACTGCAGGGGTGAATTAATAAAGCAGGTTAGTAAGTGGGGCGAGCTCGTTAAGGAATTACAACTGCTCAATGAGTGCAGGTGAGCCTATTTCTCAACCACGTACTCCCTACCACCAATCCTCAACTTAACGACCGGGCCAGCACCTACCCACTGCTCTACCGTGCCATCATCGAGGACGACCTCATCACCCTTACTCGTCCTTAGGCTCATCCTAAATAGCCTAGCCCCAAGCTGCGCAATATCCTTCGATCGGGACGTGCAGACGTTGACGTTTACCCAAGGCCACCTCCTCCTAATCTCACTTGCCAACCTAAGCCCCACATCGAGACTGCCCACAACACTTCCATTGGGCCCCGGCACATACCCCATCCTGGTTAGATTATCGATATTTGCCGGACTCACGTCTAGCTCGTTTATGTTTACAAACGTTATGAGACCATTACCTATCAACGTCTCGGCGACCTTCAATATCTCATTTTCGAACCTAGGCAATGCCGGTACCTCAAGGCCGACGCCTATACTCGCGTCCCTAAGTATCCTGATTAATTCCAACTTACCACTTAATTGTGTGGGGCTTATTGCGTGGATCCTCACCTCATCAATACCGCTACTGGCTAGCTTCCCAACAGCGTCTCTGTTTAGGTTTAAGGCGTGGGTGTACATGTGTATGTGGAAGCTAGGGCCGTAGCTCTCCTTAAGTAGCTTGACTAGGTAAACTACTCTGTCGACTACGACTATTGGGTCACCACCACTTATGGCTAACCCATTAGACCCCGCCCTGTCTAGCTCGTCGATTATATCGTCAGGGAACCTAATCACTGGTCTATCATTAATGAACATGACGTCCCTACCAAACCTCTCCCTACTAACGGGACAGTAGAAGCAATTGAGTGGGCATAGACCAGTTATGAAGAGTATGCTCTTAGTGCCAAGTAGGCACTGCCTACAACCCCTAGCCAACTCACCAAAAACAAAATTGAGCGGATGCATTCTGCCATAAGCTCATGGGCAAGCCTCTTTATAAACCGTCCTTCTACCCACCCTTTAAGTGATTCATTGATTTCCTCACCCACCCTAATCGGTCTCCCAAGAGGTCTTGAAAGACCTAAACCAACACCGTAGATCGCTTAACCCTTAAGCGGTTATTGATTATTAAGGATCAACAACCACCTAAGTCATTGGCTAAGTTAGCATAGGAGTTGCTGATCCCTATTGGTCTGAGATGTTGCCTGGATCACGTGAGGAATTCCACGAGACCAAGCTTGATAGTGGATTTATCAAGACCAGAGAACCGTACGCATTCAAGCTAATTGAGAGGGCTAACAAGTTACGCCAGACGTATAACTCAATGTAAAAATAAATGTAACGTTATTAAGTAAACAACCAAGTTATCTAGCACTTTAACATGATTGTGCGATAAGCATTTAAGAGATGAGGATGCGGGTGAATCGATGTATAGATTTAGAAATACATTGGTTGCGTTCATAATATCCACAATATTCTCAATACCCGTACTGGCTGTGACCAGTAATCGAACCCTATATAATACACTAATGGCTTTACTCGGTTCCACATGGCCGCCAATAACCATTTGGGGCTTTGTGACAGCAATATTCACCCACCCCACAATCCTGGACTACGCCTTCGACATGATGACACTGTGGCTCATAGGTCCATTCTTCGAAACTGTGTATGGATCGAGGAATTTCTGGTCCACGTTCCTACTGAGCGGCGTTGCGTCAACCCTATCGCCGATACTGTATTACGCCATGGGGACGCCTGTAATAGTTGGTGGATCCTCGGGCGCGTTGTTTGGGCTCGTGGGTTTCATAATAGCAACACCATATCGAGGAGTCATCCTGTCCAACCCAATAAACATACTAGCCATAATATTCTTACTATCACCGCTGGCATTCGCCTTCGGCATCGCCTATCTAGGTCACTTACTTAGTTTTATCATCGGCTTAATCATGGGGTATGCGTACAGTCGTAAGATAGTATTGCCGGAGCCCGTTTTTTAGTAGTTTGATTACATGATGTAATTCATTATGTTAAGGAATAGAAAAGGCAATACTTATAAGTATAAAGAATACTGGGTTATTATGACAAAGGTATGGGCAACAATAGTCTTAACACTAGTGTTAATGCTTTCGCTGGTTGTGTTACCAACAATGGCAAATCAAATACAACGCCCACAACTACTCAACTCGACAATGACGATAATCCCGAAGGACCCCTTCGTTACGTACAACGGTTTTTTACTCATTCGAGACTTATCAACCATTACCACCAGGTAAACCAATGGTTATACCCATACTTACAAATGCCGTTTTCCCGTACGACCTAAACAATGCGTATGCCACGATACCCCAAAACGCCACGGTATGCATACCACCTGGATCCTATAGTATGATCGTACTAAACGTGACAATAACGGAGACTGGTGGTCCGCAGTACGATAGAGCACTGTACATATTTGCAAATGGTGTACCCGTGTTCTGGGGCTCAACGCAGGAAATACTCAACTCCACCGCGTGGTCCGACTTAACAATTTTCGAGAATATGTTGGTGGGTAGCTGCGTTAAGTTCCAGGTCATCCTGCCGAATTGGATTGTGCCGAGCATAGGCGTTACCGGTTACTACATACTCAATGCAACACTTTATCTGTATAAGGGACCTGCGCCTCCAAATCTGCCGAATTACTTCATACCAATAGCACCGAATGCCTATGGTGTTTCCCTGATAGGGCTCAATCCATTCCATGACAATGTGACCTATAGCATTAACCTGCCCAGGGGCACGTATAGGGCAGTCCTGCTCATGTACACCGAAGGTGGTGAGTTGGATGAGTTTTGGTACACAAATGAGCCGGCCACCAGGAGCTTACTTGTTTATTACAATGGTTACCTAGCAGCGGTCTTCAACCCATTCGAGACAATATACACAGGCGGTATTGACCCATTCATGTGGAAGCCCATGCCCTCCATAAACACGCTGTCCTTCCACAACCCATACGTAGCCGACATAACGCCATTACTAGCCACAAGCCTTAATGTTACACTCTCGATAACAATGACTAACTTATACGAGGCCTATCAACTAACCGTGTTGCCTTACTTCACATGGACTGTATCCGGCGTCCTCATGCTTTGGGTTAACGATTCAAACCCATTGATTGGCGGTAAATTAATAACGGCCCAATCAAGCTTCTTCGACTCAGGGCCCATATTCTCAACAACCCCAACAGGGTTGACGCAGTATGTTGAGTATGGTAATTACACCATAAATTACGTGGCAGTACTTGAGTACAAGTACGGTATGGAGATGGCGCATACCGAGCAGAGTGGCGTCTTTAATGCGTTCCAACTATTCAATGAGGTGATGGAGTACGGAACATTGAGCGAGAACTTCACGGAGACGGCGCAGGAAACCCTACCCAGTGGTGAAGTCTTCACGTCATCCTTCGCAGGTAAGTACCCAATAGTGTTTAATGTAACCGCTTACATAACGCCGCTAGGTCCAACGACTAAGTACCCATACCCAGCAGCCTATGTTCAGTACGCCACCGTGAACCTAACAATGATGGCGCATGAGGAGGGATCAACGCCAAGTATGGCGTATAAGAGCGATATAGATGAGACACTTAACTCATACGGCTTCATGAACCTATCACTACTCATAATAAATCCGTACGCAGGTGCCGTGATCACAGGGATCTCGGGTAATTACGCAAGGACGAGTAAGGACTTAGTATCCGTAGTCACGTACTCAAGCCCTGTGGGCATACCAGGCTGGCTTGAGCAATTCAGGGCATTGGCGGTATCACCAAATGCCACAGACCTCATTGGGTATTACCAATACGTCATACTGAGGTTGATGAGGGTTGGCTGGTAATAGGTTACGCCATTAATATGGTACCTCCTCATTAAAATTATCTTCATCATCCCATTGCTTAGGTATACATCATAACCTAGATCATCCGTTGACCCAATCATCACCATTCAGCGGCGGCACAACCCAATCATCCCTAAAGAATCAACGAACTGGGATTTTAGTCCCTTACTTAGTCGCAATAATGGTCAATTTTTGTAGATCGTTCAGCCCTCCAGGTGCTCATCATTAGCTCTGTTGTCCCGACAGCCTTCATCATTACCGTGAATATGGCGGTTTAAGGGTTATTTAAGGCATTAGCGACTTAGTGCTGTGGAGTTTTTCGTTGGCACATCAGGTTGGTTGTACGATTGGAATGAGGACTCAACATTCGATTGGTATGCGAGGAACTCCGGGCTTAATGCCGTGGAGTTAAACGCATCCTTCTACAGATTCCCATTTAAGAACCAGGTGGTCTCCTGGTCTCGTAAAGGTTCAAAACTGAGGTGGGCGATCAAGGTGCATAGGTACATAACCCACGTTAAGAGATTGAGGGAGGATGCCCTAGAGACATGGCGCAAATTTAAGGAATTATTTAACCCGCTCGATCAATACGTAGACTTCTACCTATTCCAAATGCCACCAAGCTTCACCTACACTGAAGAGACTGTAGAACGAGTAAGGTACTTCGCACAAGCCGCTGGGCTTGGGTGGAGGTTCGCGATAGAGTTTAGGCACCCATCGTGGTTTAATGATGAAGCGTTGAGTGTAATGAGGGGTTTAGGCATAACCGTGGTGTCCGTGGATGAGCCAGGAATCACCTGGGTTGTTACGACGAACGGTATAGTCTACCTTAGGCTCCATGGTAGGACTGATTGGTATTGGTATGAGTATAGTGAGGGGGAACTCAGGGAGTTGGTGGTTAGGGTATCTTCGTTAAACCCATCTAGGGTTTACGTATTCTTCAATAACGATCACTGGATGCTTGAGAACGCCAGGGCAATGCTTAGGATACTCAACGAAATCACTGGGCATTAATCAGTAATCACCGGCTCCTTCTAGGTAGGGCTAATGTACCAATTATCGCTAGCAAAACACCGATGCCCATCATCAAAATCATCCCCAAACCCATGGGGGTCGCCAGTACGACAATCATCGGGGCCCAACCACCAATCAACAAGCCCCAATTATACGAAACACCCAAACCACTGGCTCTAAAGTGCGTCTCAAACTTATCAAATAATACATACGGCACCAATCCCATGGCGAAATTCTCAATGAAGGCAAGTAGGACAAGGTTTATGAAGTTTGGCTGTAGCAATAGGGCGAATGGTGCATAGGCTAGGGACGCGATTAGCGTGCCGATTATCAACCATCTATAGTTAATCACGAGGGCTAATGGACCTGAAAGCGACACCGCAATTATGGCGGCTATCGTTGACGTGAGCATCACGCCCGGTATCAAGCCCGGCTCGTGCAACACATGGGCTAGGAAGTCCGAGTAGATCAAGTACGTGGAGTAGTAAATCATGAGCAAACCACCCGTAAATAAGACACCAACACCCAACCATCTACTTCCCTGCCTAAACAGTAACGCTAGTGGATTGGTCCTGGGCTTATACCATAATGGTGATTCCACAAGCCTACTCCTCACGGCAAAGGCCAATAGGGCAACTACCGCGCCAGTGGCTATGTAGACCCTCCAGAAATAATTATTAAATTCCATAGGACCAACCGCGCCCATAAATAATGCATAGACCAACGTAGCAATCACGACACCGATGGGGTAACCACTCTGCACGAAGGCTGATGTCAACTCCCTCCTCCACCTACTCCACTCCATGATTAACGCCGTGCCAGGTCCCCACTCACCACCGAGGAATATTCCCTGTAAAAACCTCAGTATTAATAGCGATATTGGTGCCAACATGCCAATGGCTAAGTACGTTGGTAGCAGGGCTATGGCAAGTGCCGAGAGACTGTAACCAAGCACAGTGACTAGCAAACCAACTCTCCTGCCGAACCTATCACCGACATAACCCATGACCACGGAGCCCAGTGGTCTGCCAACAAGCGTTGCCACGAGTGTCGAGACTCCACCGAGCAGTGAGTATGGGCCTGGAAAGAACAATTGCCCCAACAATGGCATGATTGGTGTCACGATCAACGCATCATATCCATCCATAACCCAACCGAGGTATGCACTAATTACTGCCCTGGCCCTCATCCTTTCAAGGTTATTTGCGGTATGCACGCCATAGTTAATTGACGTATTTTTTTAAGTTTTGTAGATGTACGAGGACTAGATTGATAAGGGTGGATAAATACGTGCAATGATCATTGTCGCTATGAATATTATGAGCATCAGCAACCTAACGCTGAAGGGTCCAGCCCATAGTTTCCTAAGCTCCCTCCACCTCTTCCTGACTTCATTTTCATCGCTCGCCAGTAGGGGGCTGGCAAGCCCTATTGTCCTGGGTATCAATGCAAACGTTACCAGTGATATATAGGGTAGGTAGTGGAGTATTGCGGAAACTATTATTGCCAGGTACATTATGGCTATGGATGAATAAACAATGTACTTAACATTCCTCAAACCAGCCAGTAGGACTAGGGTCATCTTACCAACAGCCCTGCAGGCATCAATCTCGAGCGCGCCGGAGCCCAGTAGTATCAGTAGTGTGAAGAGGCCATTTGGTATACCGACAATTAATGGTGCAGGGTTTGTGTAAATGTCCGTTTGGACTATGTACGAGCCCCAAGTGACCAGGGGTCCCATGGCTATGGCAGCCAAAACCTCACCAACACCCCTATAGTGAAGCTTTAGCGGTGGTACACTATAACCAACACCAATTACTAAACCCGCAACAGCCAGCGCTATCACGGACCACCCAGCGATTAGGAATAGGTACACACCAGCCATAAAGGCTATTGCGAGAAATACATAGCCCACGGCAATTACGCTCCTGGGTTTAAGGCCAAAGTCTATAATTGGGTGTGGCCTATGGGAAAAGCCGCTCGATCTATATATTACATCAACGCCACTTAGGTAATCGTAGTAATCATGTACCAGGTTAACACCAGCTTGGGCGAGCAGTAATGCAACCAGTGTTATTACGTAGGTTACAAAATCGAACTTGTTGTTTAAGTACCAAGCCAATGCAGTCCCCAGCGTCACTGACGAGAAGGCGCTGGTCAGGGTTGTGGGGCTGAATGACAATAGCCATGACTTAATACCCATCATATGGTGCAATTACGGGTTGGATTTAAGGATTACCAGCACCAGTAATAATTAATTCCCAATCCCCAGCTGTATTTACGTGGTCATTAAGAGCTTCAGGGAGTACCTAGATAAATTAAGGAGTGCGGGCGAGCTTGTTGAGATTAATGAGGAGGTTAGCGTCGACCTCGAGGTTGCGGCACTATTAAGGCAATTAATGTACAGCGGCGGTCCTGCCGTGATAATAAGAAGAACCAGGGAGAGAACTTTACCGATCGTGGGCAACCTCTTTAGTAAATGGGATAGGGTTACGATGGTTATGGAGAGTAGAAACCTAGGTGATGCCATTTCAGAGTTAACTAATATGATTAATTTCAGGGTCCCTGGAGGTTTACTTGACGCGTTAAAATCATTGAGTGAGTTAAGAAGGTATGCCCAATACTTCCCCAAGTTCGTAAATAACGGGCCAGTTAGAAAGTACGAGTGGAGGGAGATTGATTTAACAAAGATACCAGCCATTAGGCAATGGCCTCGCGAACCTGGTCGATTCATAACGTTCGGCATAACCTTCGTTAAATACGGCGATTATCGAAACTTCGGTTACTATAGACTACAGGTAGTCGGTAGAGATCGTTTCATAATGCATTGGCAACCATGGCGTAGAAGCGCCATGTACAGCGAATTGGGCGGTAAGGGTGAGGTAGCCGTGGTCTTTGGCCCGGACCCAGTCACGATGCTCATGGCGGGTGTTTCGATACCACATCCACTGGATAAACTGCTCATCACCGGCGTATTGAGGGGTGAGGGTGTTGAGTTGATTAGGGGTTCTACTGTTGATGTTGATTACCCAGCCAATGCCGAGCTCGTAATTGAGGGCGAATTGACAGGGGAATATGCTAGGGAGGGGCCTTTTGGTGATCATGTTGGTGTCTACTCAATAGCCAAGGACTACCCAGTCGTTAAGGTTAGGGCTATTTATTCAAGGGAGGAACCACTAATACCAGTCACGGTCACAGGTAAACCAACACTCGAGGATGGAAACATAATAAGGTTTGGCAATGAAGTTATCAAACCAATGCTCACGCTCCTAATGCCCGAGATTGTGGATATCGAAATACCACCTGAGGGCCTTGGGTACGTAATGATAGTATCCATTAGGAAGAGGTACCCCGGGCACGCACGTAGGGTAATGCTCACACTGTGGGGCATGGTTCCAGTCCTGGGTAAAATAATCATCGTGACCGACCACGACATAGACATTAAAGACTTCCGCCAGGTCATGTATGCTGTAGCTGCACACGTAAATCCTGCCAGGGATGTGCTAATAATTAATGATTACCCAGTTGAGGAGCTCGACCCATCAACACCAATACCGAACCTGGGGAGTAAGGTGGGTATTGATGCAACAAGGAAATTACCTGAGGAATACGGAGGTAGAGAGTACCCCATGGATGTTGATGCCGACTTCCCAAAGGACATAATCGATAAAGTAAATAGGCTAATAAGCTCCACTATGGGTCGTAATGCGTCAAATAAATGACACAAAAGCTAATTTTAATGTATCGAAAAAGCGTAGGACAATGAAGTTCTGCATAGTGGGTCTGGGTAGGATGGGCAGGGGCATTGCCGTAAATCTCCTGGGGAGGGGCCACGTGGTTTATGGATACGACGTGAATAAATCGGTGTACCAATCACTAACAAATCTAGGACTAAGGGCACTTAATGACGCGTCAGAATGCCCCACCGATGTTGATTACACAATACTTGCACTACCCACAGGCAATGAAGTCATTGACGTACTTAAGCAATTACACACCAAATCAACAATCCTAGACACAACAACAATGGGCATCGAGGAATTAAACGAAGTGCTCAATACCGTCAATAGGGAGGGATTGAACTACCTAACCGTCAGACTCGAGGGAGGACCAAAACAAGCCGAATGACCCTCTCCCCGCCCTTTAGGGCGGGGTTTCTACCGTGGAGGTCTCAACCGTTACCCCCTCCTTGGGGGTTATTGGTTTCACGCCATTGCTTGTTACTATGTAGCTTAGTATTTTCCTTGGTATTGGTGCTTCGTAGCCTACTCTTTTTGCGATATTCCTCGCCGCGTTTAAATCAGCATTGATTTTAATTCCAGTTGTCTGGCATACGTATAACCCACGCTTAACCCTACCGTTCTCGTGCTCCATGTTGCATATTGAGCATTGCTTACTGGTCCCATACTCATTAACAACGTTGAGTTTGATTCCGTACTCCTCAAGAACCTCGCTTAACCAATTGATTATCTTAGCGTACCACCAAACATTGGTGTTGAATTCATTACCGTTGTTTTGGCTAAGCATGTATGGATAGCCAATAAACACTTCATCAATGCCCATTCCATGGAGTGTCTTAGCTAGGAACCTAATCGCCGTGCGGTAATAGTGCCTAAGTCTCTCGCGTTGCTTGTGGATTGCGTGTAGGTAGTAGGTGTGGTACTTTTTCCATGACTCAAAACCATGGTTTTTGAGCCAATCCCTAATTGATTGGTAAGTGCCTATTTCACGCTTCCACCAATAATACTCAGCCTTCACTGTCGAACCCTTAATCAAGATAGCCACATCGGTGTGATTGAAGACCACTGCGAAGAGGTTGTTCAAACCAATGTCTATGAAAGCCTTATTACTGCCCTTAGGCTCCTCGATCCGAATCTTCTCATAGATACCTCTCACGTAGCCCTTTGGGTTGGACTTAGCGGGTTTCTCCCCAACGGTGATTGGCACATATGCGAACCATCTGTTACCCTCAAGCTTGATTACTAGCGTGCCCTGCTTGCCAGACCACTTAATCTTCCCAGCATACTTTATTTTCAAACCCCAGTCCTTTAGGACTATGTATCCTTCCCCACCATTGATAGGCTCGATGTAATACCTATCGTTCCTCACCAAGATCCTTAGTTCCCTTTTGCCCAGTAGCTTGTCCTTCCAGAAGCCCGGTGGTGATGGCTTATTCATGAACTTCGGAAGCTTGCCTTGCTTGTAAAGCCTAGACAACTCAAAGAAGGAATTCCACATCCAATTATTGAGATTAATCACTTGACCAGCGTTTACGCCAAGCCTATCCCTATACCTATGGTAGAACTCATGCTCCGTACCCCTGAAGTCTATTTCACCACTCTCCCTAAACTGAACAAGCCTAGCGTAATTAAGCCCATTCCATAACTTGGCAGTTGCATCTGCAATCCTCCGCAATTTACGCTCCTGAGAACCATTTGGCAGAAGCCTAAGCCTAACAGTACGCACATTACTTGACTTAGAAGAAGAAGGAGTGCCCGGGTTGGTGAAAACAGTGGGTAATCGACCCACCAACTCACCCGAAGAAAAAGGCACCAACCCAGGCACCAGCCAACCAGAAAAGCAGGGTTTTATAAACCTGGTGCTGAGTCTCCCCACGAAGTGGAGCAACCCCACCCTAAAGGGCGAGACTTGGCGTTTGTTATGTCAGGGACTCTAGTCATGTTCGTGGGTGGTGACGAGAAGTTATACAGGACTAGTGAGGAGGGACTCAGGCAACTGGGTACGCCAATATACGTAGGATCCCACGAACAAGCCACACTACTCAAGTTAATAAGCACATCAATAATAATAGCCAATACGGCAATTCTGGCAGAGCTAATGCCGTTAATTAAGGAATTGAACTTAAACAACGACACACTAATGAAAGCGCTAACCATGAGCGGGGCAGACTCAGCACAACTAAGGACGAGACTACCCTGGATGCTAAACAACAACTACCCAGAATCATTCTCAATAAACCTAGCCAAATACGTCACAGAACAAACAATAAAGCACGCAACAAACAGAGGCAAAACACTACCACTACTAACCACAATAAACAAAACCCTCGAAACAGCCAACCAAAAGGGCCTCGGCAGAAAAGACTTCTCCGAAATAGCCAACCTAAACCCATAAGTAAAACACTAGGGCAAACTAACGGCTAAAAACAAGACACTCAAGAAAACATTGAAAAATTATCCTGGTGCCGGGGCCGGGATTTGAACCCGGGCCCCCTTGCGGGGACGGACTTAGCAGGCCCGTAAAGGTCTCCGCGTCAATCCTGCGGAGATCGCCTTGGACCTGGCTCGGCCACCCCGGCGTTTGATTGTTTATTGCTTATGGTTTAAAGGTTTTTGCTTCCCTAATTAGTTTTTAACCACGAGTATTATTCCTCGATAACGGTGTTCATTAACGTGCCTATACCCACTATCTCATGAACCGAGGACACGCCTAATATAGGAGTTATCAACACGTGTGAATTTTGGTTGGGTTTTTACGGGAAAGGATTGGGAATGTTTTCACGCGGTGGCCAACGTAGGCGTTATTGTGGGTTTAGGCACTAGGAAGTATACGAGCACACCGATTAAGGCTACGGCAAGTACTATCACGGCTATTAACAATGCCTTATTTATATTCGTGTTTCTCGACATAGCCTCCTATCTATGGCTGGATTAATTAAAAATCTTACTAACACATGTAAGCAACACGGGAAATGCATATAGGCTTTTATTCAATACATTGCTTAATGGCAATTAGGGTCAGAGTTAAGCTCTCCTCAATAATGGGAAAGGTCACAATAATTAAAGCATTGGACGCCACGGGTTACTATAGGAAGTTTGGTGAACTAATTACCAGGGAGGATTTAGAGAAGTTTGGCAACAAAATACAGCGGAACTACGTGGTAATGCTCTACACGGGATTCTCCAGGGCATGGGGTACCGAAGAGTTTACACCTCCTCACACTAGCACTACTCTCGGTAGTTTTTCTATCGTTGTTTTCGGTGCGTGTTGTTGTTTTGGGTGTTTGTTGTGGTTGCTCTTCATTAGTATTGCGTGGATGGTTGGTGTGGTTCATTTTAGGGCTGGGTAAGCTCTATGTGAGTATTACCTTCGGTAGTTTCTTCATTATTTCCGGCTTTACGTGTCTTTGTATTATGTTTTTGTCTGTGTTGTGGTTGCTCTTAGCTGGTATGGTGTGCATATCGGTGCTCTTCGTTCCTGTGGGGTCTCGTTCACGGCTCAACTTGTCATTAACCACGTTCGTGGTACCTTATAAACCTATTGTTAAAATAAGTATTGGCGGGTGTGGGGTGGTGTGGCCGCTAGCATGGCTGTTAACATATCGAGGAGCCAATTGCCAACTGTGGAGCTTTGTTTACAGTAAGTGCATGGAGGCGGAACCATGTAGCGAGTTAGCCAAGATATTCGTGGATGAACTGAAGAAACATAGGTGTTTCGACAATGCACCGAAGTAGGTGCATTGCTGTGGGTGGGTTTAAAATCAACGGGCCGCCGAGAATCGGCAAAGGCCTGATGAGTAACGAGAAAGAACTAGAGTCAAGTAACGAAGCCTCCCAGCCTCAACCCACCCAGGCAGGGAGGATAGAGCTATGCACCGAGTTGATAAAACAAGCAACGAAGTGCCTAGAAAACAACAACAAGGACTGCGTCATAAAGATGCTTGAGGAGTTGGTTCGAAACCAATGCCACAACGGCTATGCGGTTGGTAAGGAGATTGCGGACAAGGTTAAGGATGTGGTTCATGAGGTGTGGTTGGTGAGTGATAATGAGCATAGGTGCGAGTTGTTAAGTATGCTTAGGAGCCTTGATATGTCGAAGAACTGGGTTAGGGAGGCGTTGGGGCTGAACTCGAAGGATCTAAATAAACGGCTTGTTAAGTGCAGCGTTGATTGGGAGAGCAAGGCGATGAGGAACGACATCGTTAAGGTCATTGAGAGCTTGTTAAGGGAGAGATTTGGTTGGGATGAGATTAGGATGTGTGAGGAGTTGTGGCGATTCATAGGCGTCAATATAGATGAATTCAGGAAACACGGCATAGAACCATGCGTTTGGCTCAATGGCTTGGAGAAGTTGAGCGACTTGAGGAGGCCCTATTGGTTTGGGTTGAGGGCTAGTGACTTGACGGTTAGGGAGTTCGATGATAAAATCAGTTTAGAGATAGATACTTCAAGTAGCGTCGGTGCCGTATTCTTCCCGGCACTGTTAGGCACGATTAAGACACCGAGCTTGTTTGTTAAGCGGGGAAGGGGAGCGCCGGCAGCAAAATATGTGCATGGATCAATCGAATTAAAATACTACGTAGACCTAGGCATTGATGGGTGGCCTTGGCCAATCAAGCTCGACATCGATGAGCTCGAGGGGATACTCAACGCCTTCAGTGATGAGGAGCTCGCGGAGTTCATAGCAGGCGAAATCGACGGAGATGGCTCGGTGCGGTATAACGAAAATAACAGAGCTGTCTATGTGGAGATTTCGGCTTGTAAGAATTGTCCGAAGAGAGTGATCCTTAACATACTGAAGGAGGTAATTGCCGAGAGACTCGGCGTCACTGGAAGCATTAGATCAAAAGAATCAACTGATGCCTTAGTGTTCGGCGACAAGAAAGCCGTTAGGCTGCTTAGGCGAGTCACCAGGTACATGCACCACCCAATCCGACGCTTAAGGGCAGAGTTGATCCTGGCGTATTACGATGGTAAAATAAGCAAGGATGAATTTACGAAGCTCTACGAACAAACAGAGTACGAACTCGGAGCACCAGACGTAAAACACAGCCACGCCCTAGAAGCCGCCACCCAAGCGGCCCCACAAACCCACACCCACGGGGACAGGCGGTAACCAGGTAATCGAGGCTGGGTCCCTAACTACGGCATTACCTGACTTTAAAGCCCTATTTATTAAATCTCTGATTAATTGCATGATAGGTTCGCCACCCTCAATCAGTGATTTCATATCATAGAGAAAGTTTGGTGCGTTATCTGTCTCGTAAATCCTCATGTAAGTCTCCGGTAAATCCATAACCACATTATTGACATAAGCACCCACCCTTTGTTTACTACCCCAAACAAACGATAGGAGTCTCACGAAGTAAGTAGGTAAGTGGACTTATTTAAACACCACCTCATACTTGTACTATCTCTGCATTTTGTTAACTTATTTAATTAATGCCGTATGTATTTAAAAATTATCGCTATATTTTAATGGGATTGAAATTATAAATAATTTTACTCTCTCCAACCACCCTTAAGTAAATATTCCTCAATTGCCATGGCGGCATCAATGCCGTTCTTTAATGCCTTACCTATTAGGCTTGGTCCGGTGGCTACATCGCCTGCTGCGAACACACCCTTTCTAGTTGTTCTGTGTTTCTGATCAATATCTATGGTTCCGTGAGGTGTCAACTTGATTCCGCAACATCCATCCTTAAATGGCGGTGTTGGTATTTCGCCTATTGCGGCTATTACCGTATCCATCTCCATGGTATACTCACTACCTGGAATTGGCTCTGGCGCTGGTCTACCGCTCTTGTCGGGTTTCCCAAGTTTCATCTTTATCAACTTAACAGCCTCTACGTGATCCTTGCCTAGGACCTCCACTATGTTTGTGAGCTCCACGAATTTGATACCCCTCTTTATCAAGCCCTGTATCTCCATCTTACCTGCTGGTGCCTCATTAATCGTCCTCCTATACAGAACATAAACCTCCTTAGCACCCTGTCTCTGCGACTCTATTGCTGCATCGACGGCCGTCAAGCCTGCGCCAATCACAGCCACCCTATTACCTGTTGGGTATACCACGGATTTGGGTAGGTAACCGAGTTCACTCGTGTATATCCTGTATAGGTAATCAAGGGCTAGGTAGACGCCCTTTAGGTTCTCGCCAGGTATGCCAAGGTTTCTTGATTTCCAGGTTCCCGTGGCTATTAATACGGCATTATACTTGTTAATGAGATCCTCAAGATACACCTTGCTCTCTGCAAAATCGTCACCCTCAGCATGTACCTCCTCATCGGCGACAACCTTGGTCTTGAGTATGAAGTTTACACCCAACTCTATGAGCTCCTTAACGCCAGCCCTAACGTTCTTCTTAGGAACCCTGTACTCAGGGATGCCGAAGATCATTAATCCACCAGGCTCTGGCAGTTTATCATACACGTCAACCTGAAAACCCTTACATATCAGGTAACCAGCTGCGCCAAGTCCTGCAGGCCCGGCACCTATAATGGCCACCCTCTCACTACGCCTCTCTATCTTCTGGCCAGGGGAGCACTTAAGTGCGAACTTCACGTGGGCAATGCATTAATTGATTATATAAGCCTTTTCCCTTGGACCTAAATCAACTATAATTCTACAAGTAAATCATTATGTATAATGAAGAATTATTATGTGCATACAATCGCATATTAATTTTATTATAAGTCAAGGTTTTTATTATAAAATGCTATTTATTAATATGTAGTTTTTAGTGATTGCAATGTATTATTTAGAGTGTGGAGTAGATAACAGGGCTATTTTTGGGGACCCTAAGCATCCTAATCATGGGTCCGCACTTAGCCCTGAATAGAAACAGAACCTTTAAGTTTAGGTCATTCTCCAAGTAAGCCTCAAAATTGCCCACCCCCTTAGAGATCACTAAATCATGCTCCTTAAGGCTCCCTAATAGGCTCCTATTATAAAATACTGGGTACCTAGTGCCTGTGGAGACGACTTTAACATTGGTATTATTAAGCACCTTACTTACATAATCTGCCGTAACATCAACCTCGTAGGGTAAACCCCTGGCGTAAACAGTCACGTTGATGCCAACGTCAACCAACCTCCTTATTAATAGAGCATCTATTTGAAATTCACCTGAATTATCGACCACATAACCCACACTCCTTACGCTACCCAATAACTCACCCAGTTTATTTTTAGAAATACCTAACCAAACGGCATCCTCGAGCAATTTATTCACGAAATCATCCATGTCGAATTGATAATCCCTCATTGGGACATCCACGGAATTAGCCGCAGCAGCTATCTCGAAGTACCTGGTTATATCATCACCAGCATTTTCAATAACTCTATGTAGTATTGATGAGGCCACGTTCTCTAGCTCTACCTTCTCCTTCGCATGGGGGTCATTATTATTTAGTATTCGCATGATCTCCTCGAATGATTCGATGAAGAGTGGGGTTCTTCCTCTCGGTATTAATTCCGAAATTTTCATCGATATTCTCATGTAGTTATTAACATCATTAACCCCAAACTTCTTGATCTCCTGCATTCTTGATTCCAGGGCACATAGTATGCACTCGGGGACTTCTATATATAGCATTGGCGATTGATAAATAGTTAGTTAATAAATATATTGGTAGTAATTATTTAGTATGATTAACCACGTCATCATCATAAGCCGTGCGGAATGAGTTTTTAATAACCCCTCTATCTTCGATATGGTGTATAATGGGTATCGACGTACTATTAAGGGAGTTAAGGGAGGATAGGGTTCATGGAGCCTCTTGGTATTTCCTGAAGGGCATTGAGGCAGTGAGTTTGGCACTAAGCAGTGGGTTTGGTGAGGATGAGATCAAGGCCTTGGTTAATAGGTTAAGGAGTATTAGACCTGGGATGGCATCATTAGCGAACCTCGCGTACATAATTGACCAGGCGCTTAATAGGGGCTTTAATATTAATGATGTGGTCAGTAGGTTGAAGGAGGAATACTCAAAGATACAGAGTAGGTTAGTTGGGCAGTTGAATAAGCATGCCATTAAATGCGGATCCAGCGCCATAACAATTAGCTATAGTTCAGCCGTTAAGACAGCACTGGCGCAATGGGGTAAATGCTTCGAATCACTGTTCATAATGGAATCAAGACCTGGTAATGAAGTTTCACAAGCTATTAGTGATTACTCAAGCCTTGTGAATACCATCAAGCCAATACCTGACTCAGCAATAGCGAGCTTCATTAAAAGGGGGATTGACTACGCTATCGTTGGTGCCGATGGACTGTATGCCGATGGTTACTTCCTCAATAAGGTCGGCACGGAGACCCTACTCATCACAGCCCGAAGGTTCGATGTTGAAACAATAGTTATTGCCGAGTCCTATAAAGCCGCAACCGGCGGTGTTGGTGAGGTTTACACGGTTAGTGAGGTCATTGGTGACATGACAATTGAGGTTCCATTGTTCGATAGGGTACCCTTTGACTTGGTGGATTACTTAATAACCGATGTTGGTGTTATTAAGAGACCGAGGGCCGAGGATATTGAGAGCCTGAGGGAAGCGTTCATAAATAATGTACTCAACCTTGGTGAACAATAATGAAGTTGTTTCAGTGCCTTAGGTGCGATGAGTGCTGTTACTTTGATAATGAGGAGAGGGGCCCAATACTCTTTGAAGAGGAATTAACAAGAGTTAAAACGCTAGCTAAGAATAGGGGTTTCGAAATTAGGTATCGTGAGTTGTCAATCAATGGTATCAGGGTTTATAGGTGGTTGATTAAGGGTTACTGCCCATTTTATGATAAGGAGAGTAGGGCATGCACGATACATTCCATGAAACCACTATCCTGTAAAATGTACCCACTACTCTACAACCCAAACACTGGCGAGGTACTAATATCTAGGGAGTGCAGGTGGGTTAATGACATGGTAAACTCCGGTGAGGTTTTGGGTCTCGAGAATTTCCCTGACGAAACCAGGGCACTGGAGGAAGCATTATCAAGGCTATACAGGATTAGGGTTAAGGTTCATTAAGGCACGATAATATTTATAATGCCAAGTCATGCTGTTGTTTTAAATGAACGAATTACCTGCAATTGAGGGTGGGAAACCAATTAGGGATGGTAAATCACCCCTTCGTTATCGGCCGTGGATAACCGATGAGGATATCGAGTTGGTCGTTGATGCGCTTAAGTCGGGGCAATTATCTGCAATTGGTGGTAGGTGGAATACCGCCCTTGAGCAAGAACTAAGTAAGTACTTAGGCGTTAAGTATGCGGTAACTGTTTCAAACGGCACAGCAGCACTACACGTAGCACTAAAGGCCCTCGGCATTGGACCTGGGGATGAGGTGATCACAACACCCCTAACATTCGCTGCATCAGCAACAACAATACTACATTCCAATGCAATCCCCATCTTTGCGGATATTGATAGGGAGACCCTGAACATAAGCCCAGCCTCGATCGAGGAAGCCATTACTGATAGAACTAAAGCTATCATCGTAGTTCACCTGGCTGGTTACCCAGCCGAGATGGATGAGATAATGAAGATCGCAAAGGAGAGGGGATTATACGTCATTGAGGATACAGCACAGGCGCTCGGTGCCATGTACAGGGGCAGTTTCGTTGGTTCTATTGGTGATGTCGGAACACTTAGTTTCTATCCCACAAAAACAATAACGACGGGAGAGGGTGGCGCTGTCGTTACGAACAACGATGATGTGGCTAGGAGGGCTAGGTTGTTGAGGAGTCATGGTGAGACTGGCAAGTATTACTACGAATTGCTGGGCTATAACTATAGGATGACCGAGTTTCAGGCGGCCCTTGGTTATTCACAATTGAAGAGGATTGAGGAGATAATAAGGCGCAAGGAGATGTTTTCGAAGGTATTAATGGAGGAGCTCGAGTATATCGAGAACGACCTGGTACAGTTCCCACGCCCTAAGCCGTACATCAGGCATGCGTGGCACCTATTCCAAATAATACTAAACCTGGAGAAGATAAGGGTTGGTAGAGATAGGGTTGTGAATGCATTGAGGGCTGAGGGTATCGAGGCAGCTACGGTGGCATACCCAATACCCCTGCATAAGGAACCAATAATACTAAACATGGCTGATCACGGGAAGGGTTGCCCCTGGTCATGCCCATACTACGGCAGGAAAGTCACGTACAAACCATTGCCTAATGCCGAGTGGGCAGCGGAGCGCATCGTATCGATTTTGATAGGACCATTATACACGGAGGAGGATGCCGTGGACACGGCTAAGGCAATAAAGCGTGTACTTACATACTATAGGCGATGAGTATTAAAGGAGTGTAGTGCTGTGAAATAAAAAAGGGAATTGTTTTTAGTTTGATTGTTTCTGTTTGTTTGTTTAGGTTATTATGTTTCCTTGTTCGTCTACCTTCGCTATTACCTTCCTAACAGTCTTACCATCTGGCGTCTTGAACAACGCCATCACAAAACCCTTCCTACCCTTAGGCTGCACCTTCCAAACCTTCGTAGGCTTCAACTTCCTACCCTCCACTTCATATTCCCTCTTAGCCAGATCCTCTAGCGAGACCATATTGGTCAATAAAGCTCATAATTCGGGAGTATTTAAAAACATCGCTTGGAAATGCAACGGACAAATATATCGGTATCAATACGCCAAACTTAGCATTATTTCTTAATAAATGTCAAATAATACGATAATTATGAAAAGGCGAGGTTAAACAATATCAAGCCGTTAGGGACGATAGTAATACGAGAAAAAATACGTTATGTTAGACTTCCTTAGGTATAAAATTAAGGTGTACTATTAATTATACCCTCTACCTTGGCCCTCATTATTATTTCATCACCATCCACAACCACGGTACCAAGTGATTTAGCTATATTCTCAACATCACCTTTAGCCATTGCTCCACCATCATCACTCAGCATCTCGACTATGACGAGGGATGGTGGTACATTAGATAATTTAGCTAATATTAACGAAAGCTCCGTGTGACCAAACCTACGTCCGACTCTACCGAGTAGTATTGGTACGTGACCTGGTGCGTAAAACTCCTCATAAAATACCTTCCTTGCCTCGTTAACTTTTCCATCCATCACCATCTTTACTATTTCCGCGAGCCTCGTTATAGTCATCGCCCTATCCCTATCCCTAATCCCCGTCCTTGTCTTAACATGATTTACGTATATGGAGAACGCCGGATCATCTCCATAACTAGGTCTTTTAACGAGGCCGTCAAAGCCCACATTACGAAGCATTTCACTCATGAATTGAAGTCCCAACTGTCTACCTATCGAGTCCTCAGTAACGAAGCATATAAGACCGCCGGCCCTGTGCCTCATCCAGGTTATTACTGATGGTGTTACGTAATCAGCCCTTATCACGGCATCGACCTCGTTCTCCCTATCGTCTGAGTCATGTATGAATATGATCTTACCCTGCCTTAACAATTCCATTGCCCTCTCGATCATAACTTCATAAACCTAAGGTTTAAGTTAATAAATTTAACTTCAAATTAGAGTTTATGAAGAGATACCGCATGTAGCTTCACCTCTGTAACCAGCTATAGGGTGTGCATACCTTGATGAGGTTAAAGTTAATTAACCTAATAACGCTTATTCGGTATACATGGTAAGGGCACTAATACTAGCCGGTGGGTTTGGAAAAAGGCTTGCACCCCTGACGTTGGATAGGCCAAAACCCCTGGTGGAAGTTGGTGGTAAACCAATTCTCCAGTGGCAGATTGAGTGGTTGAGTAAGCAGGGCATTAAGGATATAGTGCTTGCCGTGGGTTACTTGAGGACTAAGGTCTTCGAGGTTATGGGTGATGGTTCCAGGTTTGGTGTTAGGCTTTTCTATAGCGTTGAGGAGGAGCCCCTCGGTACGGGTGGTGCCATCAAGAACGCCATGAAGTTCCTTGAGGATGAGGTATTCATCGTACTCAACGGTGACATAATCACCAACCTATCTATAAAGCCGTTAATAGATGAATTGAATGAAGAGATCACAGCCACAATAGCCCTGGTCCCCATGAGGAGCCCCTACGGCATAGTGCATGTTGATCATAATGGCTTCATAACCGAGTTTAGGGAAAAGCCATTGCTCGATTATCTAATTAATGCTGGTGTCTACGCGTTCACAAAGGAGGTGTTTAGGTACTTACCCGATAAGGGTGATATTGAGGTGACCGCGTTCCCAAAGCTTGCTAATGAGAGGAGGATTAAGGGCATTGTTTATAGGGATGTTTATTGGAAGTCCGTTGATACCGTGAAGGATATTGAAGAAGTTGAACGGGTAATTAAGGAGGTTTATAATTAACATTAAACAGCTGGAGTTTTCAAAGCCTTCAACACCTTAATCTCCCTAATCACGGTATGGGGGTATTGACCCTTCTCATCCTTCTCATATTTCTTAACCATATCCCAAACAGTCAGTAATGCCACACCCGTGGCGAACACAGCCTCCATGGCTGAACCCGTATTAGACACATTGCGCGTGTCGACAGCGATTTCGACGCCATCCTCAATAACTCTAGCATCCACATTGACGTATGTCAGGTAGTTTAGATGCACGAGGGGTAATATCTCCCATGCCTTCTTGGCAGCCACTATTGCAGCCGTCTTAGAAACCGTGATTACATCACCCTTCTCAACCTTACCCTGCCTAATGAGCTCCACGGTCTCCTCCCTAAGCCTTATGAATCCCTTAGCCGATGCTTCACCGTAGTACGTGGGTTCCGTGGTTACATCGAACATTGTAACGATTGGCGGCCCATTGGCATTGTCCACGAAATCCTCAATGCCAAGACCAACACTATCCTCAGACTTGACCTTATTAACAACCCTTATATCGAACATACCGTCAACACGGCTTGAGCCGCAGGTTTGCACCTTCTTACCCATGAAATTGGTGACCCACTCAGGGGTGCATGTCCTGCTGCAACCCTTGATCGTGTTCCAGGCAGCCAGGAGTCCCGTGAACAATCCAAACAAGGCATCCATCTCAACACCGGTCTGTGCCCTTGTCCTAGCTAGTACGGCCATTTCAATGCCATCCTTCTCATAATGAACCCTAGCCTCCACGTAGGTTATGGGTATTGGGTGGAGGAGTGGTATGTACCTCCACGCGGTTTTCACGGCATTTATTGCCGTAATCTTCGCTATTGATGCAGCATTACCAAGACCGCTAACACCGTTATTGATTAAATCACTCATTGTATCCTCATCAACCTTGAGGAAACCCCTGGCCACCGCTTCCCTATAGACGGGCTCCTTACTGGTTATATCTATCATCTTAACTGACATTATGGGAAATACTCAATATTACGCATATTTAAACTATCGCCTTAAGTACCTGGTTATTATATCGAATACGTCATCGACAACCTCACCAATACTCCTATCGGCATTGATTACTGGGTAATCAACCTCACGTGCCCTACTCAATAGGATTTCCCTAACCTTCTCTAGAAAGTCCTTGTTTATCTCAAAAACCTCCAACTCACGCCTACTTCTCAATCTATTTACAGCCACATCAACCGGCACATCAAGAATAATTGTTAGGTCAGGCCTTGGTACAGGCCTGTGCAACTCGATTAACCAACTCATGGGTAATCCCATGGCGCCTTGATAAGCTAATGTCGACTCCATGTACCTCTCGCTGATGACTAGGTACTCCTTATCGAGCATGGGCTTTACCTCACCATAATAGTGCTGAACCCTGTCGGCAACAAAGAGTAGTGCGAATACGGAGGGATGGGCAACCCCTGAGTTTGGTTTGAGAAGCCAATCCCTAATCAATCTACCAATGGGTGATTGACTGGGTTCAGATGTTACATGAACTGCAAAACCACGGCTAACCAGTCTATCTCGCAACCTAGTTATTACTGTGGATTTACCGGAACCATCGATACCCTCGATGGCAATGAACATACTTACTAGACAATGCGTGAGTATGCTTTAAATAACTCATCTCCCTACGTAGCGCACGTGATAGGATGAGGAAGGGATTATTAATAATAGGTGTCTCGCTCATAGTGCTTGCCGCAGTCATATTCTTTGTAGGTACATATTTAAGTTCAGGTATAACCAGTCGTGTGGAGTCTCTCGTAACCGAGGCACCGCATATAACGACCGTAGGTCCCGGCATCTCAATACCAATTACTAACGTGAGTGGGTACACAGCAATAATGGTCATATATAACGACTCACTTGGAAGACCGTTGCAGGTAATTACCCCAGGGCCTGGTGCGTTGGAGACTAATGTCGTTTATGGTAAATACGTAATCATCTACGCACCGGAGGTTAGTTCTGGGGAGTTGAGGCTAATGAACAATTATAGCGAGGTCGTAACCGTATACTATACTTACGGTACAGTAAACGTAAGCTCATTAGCACCTCTAGCACTTTCTATGTTGATCGCCCTAGGATTAGGAATAGCAGGCGTTGTGTTACTGATACTTGGTGCCTTAATGAAGGGTCGATGAATAGTAAGGCTTAATCGCAGTTTTATGATTAACTTAGGTTTTCAATTTCCAAGCGATCCAAGAATTTAATTGTGTGGTCGTACTTTCAGTAGAAATGTTTATTAATAGCTGTTAATATTACGTAACAATGAAATCGAGTATTAGGGTTGCAGTAGCTGGTGTCGGTAATACAGCATCGGCATTTGTGCAAGGGCTCAAGTATTGTGAGATGGAGCAAAACCCAATTGGGTTAGCCTTTCAACGAATTGGACCCTATGAGGCTAAGGATATTAAGGTTGTTGCGGCTTTCGATGTTGACTCACGTAAGGTTGGTAAGGACCTTGGTGAGGCCATATTTACGCCGCCAAACAATGCACCTAGGGTTGTTGATGTCGGTAAACTCGGTGTTGTTGTTAAGGCAGGACCTTTGCTTGATGGTGTTGCCGAACAGTTGAGGAATTCGTTCATACCCATTGTTGAGGGTTCTATTGAGGATGTGGTTAGGGAGTTAGAGAGTACAAATGCCCATGTTCTAGTTAATTACTTACCCACTGGTGCCCAGAGGGCTAGTGAGGCGTATGCTGAGGCTGCCCTTAGGAGTAGGGTTGCGTTTGTGAATGCTATGCCATCCGTGATAGCCACATCCAAGGTTTGGCAGTCAAGGTTCGAGGAGGCTAGGTTACCCCTTGCTGGTGATGATGTTCAGAACCAGCTTGGTGCTACAGTATTGCATAAGACCCTGGTTAGGCTATTAGCCCTTAGGGGCGTTAGGATAGAGGGTACGTATCAACTGAATGTTGGCGGTACACCAGACTTCCTAAACCTGATGTATAGGAAGGGTCAGAAGGAGAGGACTAAGACGGAGGCTGTTAAGAGGATGGCTGAGGGTGAGGATTTTGATGCCTACATATCGCCAGTCGCCTACATAGGCTTCCTGGGTAGTAGGAAGATTGCTCATATGCTCATTGAGGCTAGGGGTTTCGCAAACGTGCCGATTAGGATTAGGGTTGACCTGGAGGTTTATGACCCATTCAACAACGCTGGGGTCATGATCGACATAGTCAGGACAGTGAAGTTGGCAATGGATAGGGAAATCGGTGGTCCACTGATTAGTTTATCAGCCTGGGCCTTCAAGAACCCGCCAGTTCATGCACCGCCAGAGGTTGCGTATCAATGGCTTATAGAGTTTATAGAGGGTAGGCGTGATAGGTGATTGTTTGCGGTTATTTATTAAGGTGAATTGATTAAATCATCAGGGCATAAAATGGTATATGCACATCCTTTAATGGTCCTTTAACCACAATACCAATCTTTGGTTGTATCTCAACCTCGAGTATCGTGGGTTGTACAGCCTGCCACCTCATCTTCCTAATGAATAGGTAGCGCTTAAATTCGCCCTCAGTTGTCTGCGCAAGTCCCATTACGAAAACTCCAGCGGCTAGGAACTCCTCAACACCATATCTAGAAATCATTCTGGCTCCCGTGGGTATTTCCGTGGTTATAATCGTGGTCACGCCAACCTCCCTCTCAATACCCATAACAAGTGCCCTAATGTACTCCCTAAGCACCTGGACATCCTTCTCAAGCGTGACCAGCGGTGCTATCGGGTCGATGACGAGTCTCTGGGCCTCCAGGGATTTTGCGTAGTCGGCTATTGTGTACACCAGGGACTTGGCGACGGTTATTGGGTCCTTCTCCCTAATCTTCTCTATTATGTCCATCTCGGGAATTAGTACCTCGAGGTATCCCTGCTCCCTAAGGGCCTCCAGGTCCCAACCAAACCTTTTAACACCGTTCATTAATTGATCGTAGGTTTCGTCGACGGACACGTATATTCCAGGCTCGCCATACCTGTAAATGCCATTGATGAGGAAGGATAGCGATAAAAGGGTTTTACCCGTACCTGTCTCACCGCTTATTAAGTACGTCCTACCCCTGATCAAACCACCACCGACGGCTTCGTCAAGCCCTGGTATTCCCGTGGGGACTAAATCATAATATAACGACATCGGTAATAATGCAGACAGGGTTGTTATAAAGATTGCGGGTAGAGTGTTGTTTTTATGGAAAGGCCGGCAGGTTTACTGCTTGAACTCAATGATGTACTTACCAAATAACTCCTTAAACCTTCTCATTGTTATCATGGTCTTACCATCAACCTCAATAGGCTCCTTGGCTGGCGGCACCTTTAGGTAATTCGGCAGTCTCTGGGCGTACCTCTCCTCAAAGGTTGGCACGTGTGGATTTACCAGGAATATGCCAATGGGTATCCTACCATCACCCTCGTATGATTTAATCAAGGCCTGCGCAGCCTTTTGCGGGAACTCCTCCGGACTCTTGACAATTGGGTCCCAACCCTCCTCCTGTAGGTCATAAACCCTCTTATTGTAGTAATCATACGTGTGTATGTTATCATAGGTCACACAGGGCTGTAAAACCTCAATGAAGGCGGAACCCTTATGCTGAATAGCCTTCTTGATCAACTCCTTGAGATGCTGCACCCTAGCCGCGTAACCCCTGGCTATGAAAGTATAACCAGAGGCTATGGCAAGGCCTATTGGATTAACCGCATCCTGCAGGTTAGGCTTCGGAAGGGCCTTAGGCTGGAGTCCCCTGGCAAGTGTCGGGCTTGCCTGTCCCTTCGTTAAGCCATACACCGTATTGTTATGCATTATAACGACTAAGTCCACATTCCTCCTACCTAAGGCCACGAAATGGGCTGCGCCAATTCCTAGTAAATCGCCATCGCCGACATTAACCACGACTGTTAAATCCGGATTCGCGAGCTTTATACCCTCGGCGTATGGTAATGACCTACCGTGTAACGTATGTACACCGGACACATTGATAAAGTGGCTTATCTTACCGCTGCAACCAATGCCTGAGACAACCACGGTCTTTTCTGGGTCTAGCTGCAAATCGGCAAATGCCTGGTACATTGCCGATAGTATTCCAAAGTTCCCACAGCCTGGGCACCAATCAACCCACACATTAGTCTTATAGTCATTAATTGTTAACTTACGCGCCATAGCTCAACACCTCCCTAACACTTCCCCTCATGATATTTTTGATCGCATTGACCAACTCATGGACATAAATTGGTCTACCAGTGTACTTAACAACGGACTTGTCTACGGTGATTCCCGTATTCATTGCAACAAGCCTTGAGGCTTGGGCCTGGTAGTTATGTTCAACGGCCACGAGCTTATCTACACCAACCTCTCCCGCGATCTTCGTGATGGATTCCCTTGGGAATGGTATAAACATCCTTATGTGATAGTAAGATGCCTTGATGCCTTCACCGCTCAATTCCTCTATCGCCTTTAGAGCGACACCCTTAACGAAACCCCAACCGACTATCACGATATCAGGCCTCTCCGAACCGAAGTATGAGTACCTCCTCTCCTCAGGTATCTCCTTCTCAATCAGATCGAGCTTCTTCATCCTCTTATCAAACATCCTAATCCTATTAATGGGATCCTCATCAATGTGTCCATACTCATCATGCTCATCACCCGAGTACCACATGACATAATCCCCTAGAAATGCTCTTGGAGATATTACGGACGATAAATCAAACCTCTTATACTCAGTAAGACCCTTCGGTGCCAGTTTTCCCCTGACTATCCTAATACCATCCAGGTTGGGTAAAGGTATTGTGGCTATGGTGTTTGCTAGGAACTTATCCACGAGATGTATGACGGGTACCTGGTATGTCTCGGCATAGTTGAATGCATCGATTGCATCATAGAACGCCTCCTCATGATCGCCAGACGCAAGCACAATCCTCGGATACTCACCGTGTGATGCGAAGACCGATGACAATAAGTCACTCTGCCCACCCCTGGTCGGCTGCCCAGTACTGGGTCCGCCCCTTTGGTAGTATGTCACTACGACAGGTACCTCATTCTGACCAGCCCAACCGAGCCCCTCAACCATCAGGTCAAAGCCGGGACCACTCGTGGCTACGGAACTCCTGGCACCAGTTAACGCCGCACCTATTGCTGCGTTTATGGCAGCTAACTCATCCTCAGTCTGGAAAACCACTATTGAACCCTCACCACCCAGTGCCTCATACTCCTCAAGAGTGAAACTTTCATCAGCTGCCGGCGTTATTGGATAATACGCCTGGAACCTAACGCCAGCCACAATCTTAGCCATCGCTATTACATCGTTACCACTGGCCACAAGGACACCAGACACCTTTACGCTAGGCTTATCAAGCTTCAATTCACTGCCGAATTGCCCCTTCACAGCTTCAATGACTATATTGGCCATGGCCCTATTATGCCTATACAAGTCCTCCCTCACGAACCTCCTCTTAAGACTATAATCAAGATCCTCCTCATTAATGCCGGTTATTGCCGCCACGGCTCCAGCAAGTATGGTACTTATGTACCTCGAGGCTTGTGATGGTACGATACCCTCACGCCTCTCAATCTCCATCAGCAACTCCTTAAAGCTGAGCCCAACAACCCTAACCTTCCTATTCGACTGGAGGTACTTAACCACGGATTTTACAGTACCATCAACCCCAAGCTCCTTAAATTCGCTCGTCAACCTCTCCCTCAAATCCCTCTCCATGCTTGGTATGCTCGTGAAGCTCACGTTATCATCATCACTATTATAAATGATATATCCACCATCCCTGAGATCATCAAAATGCGTAAACACAGTTTCCGCATCCATGGCAGCGACTATGTCTACGGGATACGTCAAGTGCCTTGGTAATTCTACGGCTGATACCGTGGCATGTACGTAACTATGCCTACCCTTTATATTCGAGAAGTACTCCCTATCGGAAATAACGCCATACCCAGCATGCGCGTACGCCCATGAAAGCAACTCGGAGAGCGTCTCTAAGCCACCACCCTGGGGACCACCAAGTATATACCTTAACTCATTCATTACCAGTCGCTGCGACCGATTAACGAGACTGATTTAAATATCAGACCTTTACTCCATTTTAACTGAATAAGCCACTAACTAACCATAGGAACTTCCTCGGCCGCCACCTCATCTCTCATGAATTCATTAGTCAGTAAATGCCCACGTTTAGCATGTTCGAGGGCCTCATTAAGGTCAAATATTGGTTGCCTACAATCAACACAATAAACCCAACCAAACGTTGATAAAGCATTCCTAATTCGCTCCTCGGTATCTCTGGTGTATTGACCATATTTAGCACCCTCATCCCGAGTTACAACAATACCACGCGATTTCAAGTACCCAAACCATGTGTGAATTGCATGGGGTATGAATTCCTCACCCTCATCAGTCATACATTTAGTGATTAAATCACTTAATTATAAGGGTTTCTAATTCTCTAACCTAATAAAAAATTATAAATTCTAATAAATACCTATAACTGGGTTAATATGTTTTTATGACATTGATCGCATTATAATTCTTGATTTTGGCAGATACAGCTAATGACCAGCTAAATTCCTGAAAAATTTATGCATTAAGCGGTACTATTATTGATTTTTGGGTACCTACGATTAATTACTTAGTAAATTACGCACCATTTTGCATTATGTACATTAACACGGACCCAACCAAGGTGCATGCTTCTCATAACTCTTCTCAGAGTAACTCCTTAACCACTCCTCCTCAAACTCCCTAGGCACCCTTGGTCTCTTAACAACGTCATAATAGTCGTAGGGCTTTATATCAAGCACGGGAGTACCCGTCCAAGCATCAAGACCCCTAAGCCAAAGCCTGGGTGGTTCCATCCTGACGAGTTCAAGTATTGACAGACCAATTGAATTCGGTCTAATGGGGTACCTTGTGGCGAATATACCAACCTCCTTATCAAAACCCCTTAACCTGACTCTTAATGAGGTCTCCTTGACTTCGTGAAATACATAGATCAAGATTACGTGCGAGTATTCATCAAGACCCAATAGGCCATCAACGAACTCATCAAAAACTCTAATAACGCCAACGAACTCATACCTACTTCTATAACGCTCTCGATCGGGCTCGCCCGGTCTCGGAAAACCAACCTCAACAATACCTATTGGCCTAAACCTAAACTCGTGCATACCCACTAAAGGGCTTGATGTTTTTTGATAAACCCAGCGCACTTGCCTAACGCGTCATTAACCTGCATGTTAACGGAAGGAATTTAAGGATATTGATGGGCTATTGATCAGTATGGCGATTAAGGAGGAGGATATAATCGTGGTAACCGCACCATATATACCTGGGTATAGGGTCATTAAGGTGTTAGGCATAGCCTTGGGCATTACCGTTAGGTCAAGGGGACTTGGTGGTAGGTTTCTAGCTGGACTCAGATCACTGGTTGGTGGTGAAATTACCGAGTTCACGGAATTGGCTGAGCAGGCCAGGAGGCAGGCTATAGAGAGGATGATTAAGCACGCCAAGGAGCTTGGGGCAAACGCCGTGATAAGCTTCAGGCTTGATTCTAATGAAATAAGTGAGTACATGGACGAGATAATAGCATACGGTACGGCCGTCATTATAGAGCCAGAGCAAGGAGTTAACCGTGCGGTTATGGAGTGAGACGGCAATGATAACTCTAGTGGTTTCAACATTGACGTTACTGATAACGACTGTTTATTGGGTAGTCTCATCAATAGTGTTTTATATAGCCTTCAATAGGACTTTATGGAGGGGTAAGAGGGGTTGGGTCTTAATTGGCGTGGGCTATATGTTACTAGCCATTATTATACAGTCAATGCTCCAATCAATTCCGGCTATGTTAATTGTGATTAAGGCGTTACCATCAATACTAAGTGCCAAGAGCGTTTTGGAAATCAACGCCCTAATGCTTAATCTACTAAAGCCTTACGCTCTATGGCTTTCATTGTATGTGGGGTTCATGGCTGGGTTGTGCCAGGAGATTGCGAGGTACTTCGCGGTTAAGGATAGAGAGCCAGCTTCGGCATTATACGTAGGCTACGGCTTCGCATTAATAGATATAGCAGTGGGAATATCAAATAGCTTAGTTGGTGTGCTAGCATACTCATTTATAGGGCCATTGACCACATCCATCAGTCATGAATTACTAAGCGTATTATTATACGTACAATACGTGGGCGTTGCCATTCAACCATTAATCTCATTTCTATTCCACCCAGGCGCATCAATGTTCCTGAGAGCGCTGCAGGCCAATAAACGGGGTTTGAGGGGTTTAGCGGTAAATATCGTCGTGCATACGTACGCAGACTCCTTTTTAGTATATTTAAACAATGCGGTAATACTTGGATTAATAACTAATGGGTTGATCTTTACGGCGCTTTCGTCGATTTTCTTCATAACTATAACAGCCATAGCCGCAGCCTTATTCGTGGTAGGGCTCGGTAATGTTAAGCAATACGTTAAGTATTGATAATTGATACAACCGCATGCAATAATCGCGGTGTTATCAACATGGTCTCTCCTAAATCTTCAGGGAGGGATCAGTGGGGGTGGCCTGCACGGATCACCAATTCACCTCCTGCGTGGATCATCACTAGGAATTAACGCCCAACCGGGACTATATGAGCGCTGCGCTACGACACAATGCACCATTTTAATGCTGTGGGTTCTCGAGTGCTTGATTAATCGTGGTTTCTAAAAACTAAATAGTTTATATACTACCATGCCTTCACAAATATACTTGATTATTATTTAATTATTTTATAAAGAGACGAAAATAATTAAACGTAACACGGTTGGTGTGCAGGATTGCTCATGGTGTTATGTATGATATGGAGGGGTAGGATTGGGGAATAGACCGTAAGTGGTGGTAGCCGGGCCCGGATTCGAACCGGGGTCAACGGGTCCAGAGCCCGCCATCCTTGGCCGCTAGACGACCCGGCTATGTAAATGGTGTGTGGCTGGTTTAAAAGTGCTACGCATCGTCACTGTCTTAGTACGTTATTCTTTACGGCTAATCCTCTCGCTATTAGTAATTTCTGGTCTATAACTGCTACGACCTCATCCCTCTGGTTCTTTACTTCGAGTCTAAATGTTATAACACCGCCGTTGTATTTATTGCTAGGTTTCTTGTCGACCACCTCGGTATCCACGTATATCGTATCCCCTATCTTTACGGGTTTTAGGAATTTTACGTTTACTTCGAGTAGTGCTATTGTTGTGCCGGCAACTAATGGTGCGAATAATCCCGTGGCTAGGGATAGTGTTAGTAGTCCGTGGGCTACCCTGCCTTCGAAAATGGTGTTTTTGGCAAAGACCTCATCTACATGAAGTGGGTTGTAGTCTCCGGTTAATCCAGCGAATTGCACAACGTGTGCTTCCGTTATAGTTAATCCCTGCGATCTTAATCTCATGCCTACCTGGAATTCGTCGTATGTGTATGGTGGTGGTTTTATGCTCATTAAGGTATCTATTAAGCGGGGATCCCTTTTAAGTAGTTACCTACGTCCTCTAATGATCATTAATGCTATGATTATCAAAACCATGATCACGATAATCAATACCGTGTAATATAGCAGTACGTATGAAGAGGTTGGTTTCCTAATCATCGTGGCGCTCCTTTGATTAATTGCCTGTTGGGTTGTTTGGGCCGTGATTATGAAGTTAATTACGTAATTGCCAGGAGCCAGCGTTAGTGTGACACCCGAGTTTGTTTTCTGGAAGCCCTCTATGTTGTTTGGTATTGATGTTGGTAACACATCATTCGCCATCTGTAGGTTTACTTCGTAGTTCGACGATACAACCAATTGGAGGGTTCCATTGCTTAGTACCCCGATGTATGGTGTGTACTCTATGGTTATATTCCCAGGGCCTGGCATTGGTATTATCACCTCATTATTACTTATGTAGTATGGTATTGCGTACCCCGAACTATTTAGCACGGTTACTGGCCCTAGGGGCGTTACTGGTAGTGTTATGTTTATTAGTGGTGTTGCCTGTGCGATTGACGCGTTTATGATGACCAGTGAGGCATTCTTCATTAGGTATATGAAGACTATTATTGCTAGTGGACTCACCACACCATCGATTTTTGCGGCCTCTGTTAAAAAACCTTTCTATTACTAATCTACTGTTACTAATTTATAAAAACACCAAATTCGTTTGAGACCTTACGTCTATTTCTAATGAATACATTGGTTAGATGGAGAATGTGCCAACAAACCATGTGCCCCCTCGTGAATGCCTCGCAATCACACTTACCAATTATCGAGATGTAACCATCCCTCGACCTCCTAATCCTAACCTCAACGCTATGCCAAGTACCTGGCCTGGACCTACTCCTAACCCTGCCTCTGATTACCCACTCCCCATGGGCCCTGTTGACGTAGTCAAGTATTACATCCCTACTAACCATCCCAATCAGTCATAATCACCCTGTTTTAAGAAACCTTCTCAGCTACTTAACTAAATGGTAATTCTAACGTAGTCCCTGTTCTAACATCGCAATATTTATCGGGGTACTTAGAAGCGACATACCGCCTAGCATCCCTTCCCGAGCAATGGGCTGGGCAAACATACCTTGAGTGTTTAGCGACATCATCAAGCTGGTACCGTGAAGGTCCGTGAAAGCCGCCAATGACTAGATACAGCTCACCAAACAGGTCATAAACCCTCCTAACGATACCGTCAATTCCCGGGTGTGAGCAGCCGACAATAACTACGGGTCCCTGGTTATCAAGCCTTATGGTTAATGCATGCTCATTAATGCCCACACCACTCATAACACCTGTCGTAATCGCATCTCTAAGTATCTCCGTTGGTTGCACCGTAATTACTGGCCTTAGTCCCCATCTACTTAATACTCTATCGTTCTCAGGGACATAAACCCTCAAACCGCTCCTAACTTTACCCACGTACTCAAAACCGCCATAGTGATCGACGTGGTAATGACTAAGGAAAGCTGCGTCGATTCTTCCTAAATCGATTCCTAGTACCTTGGTGTTGTTTTCAAGGATCTCAGGTTTGGTGTCTGCGTCGTAAAGTATTGCCCAATCCCGAGTCTCCGCATAAATGCTCCAACCCCAATCATTCAGTAAAGGTGGATTTGGTTCATTATCATTGATGACCACCAACCTCAACCAACTGACCACATGCTTTTAAGTAAATAATATCTTAAAAGCACTAAAAGCCATAGCTTCAGGCATACCTTAGGTGATGAAATGCACCTCCACGGAGCAGTGACGACATTAGCCTGGAACTGATAATTAAGGTTCACCTTAAAAGTGCTGTAATTACGAGAGCCCTGTGGATTAGGGTTACTAGGGATGGCATCGAATACAACCTTACTGGCCTCCTCCCTTTTTGGGAGGTTTCCTCGCCGCCACCTTCATTTTGTATCCGGTGGTGGTTCATGGGTTTGCCCCGGGCCAGCACCGCGGGGCTTTCCTCGCTGGCCACAAAAGTCTTTAGTGCTGCGTGTGTGTACTTCACGATTTCGTGTGGAACAAGTGGGTTTGATTTTCCTTCGTGCTCTCTCCAGTTCATGTTCTTGTTCAAACCCTTTAAACTCCACCATACTCCCTTTGTCCACGCTTTCGGTGTAATCTTCCACGTCATATTCATCACGGATGCGTAATCTCTATCCACGAGGTGCCCAAGTGGACATTGCAATGTATGCCAATCATCAGTCCCCTCCAACCTCACGAAATGAATAGGACAAACCCTACTGTTCCTATAGGATGATACGTGGAATATTTTGGAGCCGCGCTCCAAAGCCTTGTCTTCGACAACTCTTTCCAAAGCCTTGAATGGTGTTTGCTTTATTCTATGCCTAAGCTCACCCTTGCCCACACCATTAATCATCTCCTCCTGTGGGTTGTTCCCTAACTCTTCAGTTACGATAATCGCTGGTGTCTTTGTTAGTTCATTGGCGATTTGCCTAACACGACCAAGCTTCCTATCCTCCTCACGCAACCTCTTCACACGCTTCCTGTATTCCCTAGTGTTTGTTATGTTTATGTATTTACCATTCGGTAATGTAAAGGATTGTTTTAGCCTCTCTATGATTGTGTTCCTAACCCTCTCATACCTCCTAGCCAACCTACCGAAGTCAGTCCTAATCATATAGAGCTGTGGTGTTAAGTATTGCTTGTTCCAATCAACCACCTTGCTCACGGTAGTTTCAATACCAATCCTACCAACTGCAACAGTGTTCTCGTTTATGTCAAATGCCACGATTGCACGTGGCAACTCTTGCCTTGGCTTTATCTCGAACACAAACACTGCATACCATTTGTTAGCCCTACGCTTAATCATTAGCGTTGACGCTAGTTCTGCCTCCCCGTTTAGTACCCTCCACCAAAACAACCAGAAGCGCTTGTGAGGTCTGAGCCAGACCTCCCTCCTCCCGCCGAGCAGTGATATGGCAATCCTAACCGGGGCTATTGATCTAACGAACTCCTCATAATTCCATGTGAACTCGGTGAACCTAATTGAGACGCTCCTAACCTCTGGGTAGGGCTTGTTCACCAAGCCCTTTCTTTTTCTTTTAAGGAATGACTTCGCGATTTCAGATGCCTGTCTAATGGCTTGTATGACTAAGTGAGCATGCAAGCCCTGATACTCCAGCCTATACCTGCTGTAGAACAACCCCTGGAGCTGGGTTGCACTCGTAACATTGTTCGTAACGGCGTATTCAGCAACCTCACGAACAATACCAAGATACGCAGACTCAACGGAGTAGAGTAGCTTGCTGAGCCCCTTAGTGACCTCAAGCTCGACAGCCACAGACCTACACAACATCCACAACAAAAACAAACAACCAGGCTTAAAAGCCACCCACGACAAGAAGAGAAGAGACCTACCAATTGTTTTGTCGTTATTAACTATGATGTTGATACGAATTACTACCTAGGCTGCTCCAGGCGATTGGTTTCGGTGCTTAGGTCCTGCGGTATCTTGCCCATGTAATTGTTGTGTGGGGTCTCGGTGGCAGAAAGGTTTATTTAGTCATTCTGTCGGTGGGTTTTGATTATCGATGGCTGTTAGGATTGTTGAGAAGAAGATTGAGGATATACTATCAATAATGCGGAACCCGGCGCAGGTTAGGAATGCGGGTACACTGGCGCATGTCGATCATGGCAAAACCACAACCACAGACTCACTACTAATGGGCGCCGGCCTACTGAGCCCCAAGGTTGCGGGTAAGGCGTTGGCAATGGATTATGTCGAGATCGAGCAGTTAAGGCAGTTAACCATTAAGGCTGCGAACATAAGCCTATACTTCGAGTATGAGGGTAAACCATACATAATAAACTTCGTGGATACCCCAGGCCATGTGGACTTCACGGGCCATGTAACGAGATCCCTGAGGGTTATGGACGGAGCCTTGGTTGTTGTTGATGCTGTTGAGGGTGTTATGACTCAGACGGAGACTGTGGTTAGGCAGGCAATGGAGGAATTGGTGAGGCCCGTGCTCTTCATTAATAAGATAGATAGGTTGATCAGGGAGTTGAGGCTTAGCCCCAATGAGATTCAACAGAGGATTATCGAGATCGTTAAGGACTTCAACAACCTAATAGACATGTACGCCGACCCAGAGTTTAAGGATAAATGGAAGGTCGACCCATCTAAGGGCCAGGTCGCCCTTGGCTCAGCGTTGCATAAGTGGGGTGTTACAATACCACAGGCCGCAAAGGCTGGGCTTAAGTTTAGCAATATTGTTGACGCCTACGAGAAGAACTACGTTGATGAGTTGGCGCAGGAATTCCCGCTGTATAAGGCTATACTTAACATGATTGTGGAACATGTACCACCACCCAACGTCGCCCAGAGGTACAGGATACCGAAGGTATGGAAGGGCGATATAAACTCGCCACTGGGTAAGGCGCTGCTTGAGGCTGATCCCAATGGGCCAACGGTGATTGCTGTTAGTAAAATGAATAAGGATCCGCACGCGGGCTTGATAGCAACTGGTAGGGTGTTCAGTGGTACCATCAGGGAGGGTGACGAGGTTTACCTACTAAATGCGAAGACGGCAAAGAGGGTTCTACAGACATACCTATACATGGGTCCAAATAGGATAGTGATACCAGAGGTACCAGCCGGTAACATAGTGGCTTTGCTTGGTGTTGATGATGCAAGGGCTGGTGAGACTATCGTTGCCTCATCAATTAAGGATGTGGCGGCGCCATTTGAGAGGATGAAGTACATAAGCGAGCCGGTGGTCACAGTAGCGATAGAGCCCAAGAACCCAAACGATTTGGCAAAGCTCGTTGAGGGTCTTAAGGAATTAACCATCGAGGATCCAACGTTAAGTCTCAAGATCGACGAGGAGACGGGGCAGGTACTGCTTAGTGGTGTTGGTACCCTACACCTGGAGATAGCAACGTGGTTGTTAAAGGAGAGAACGAAACTTGATTTCTCAGTATCTCAACCACTGGTTAGGTTTAGGGAGACTGTTAGGGCTGCGTCACCAACCTTCGAGGGTAAATCACCTAATAAGCACAATAGGCTCTACATAAGTGTTGAACCGCTTGATGAGGAGACGATAAGGCTGATACAACTCGGTGAGGTAACCGATGACCAAGACCCAAGGGAGAGGGCCAAGATACTTAGGGATAAGGCTGGTTGGGAGACTGATGAGGCTAGGGGTATATGGACTGTAGATGAGCAGTACATCAATGTCTTCGTTGATAAGACGACAGGTATACAATACCTAAGGGAGATTAGGGACTACATAGTGCAGGGCTTCAGGTGGTCAATACAAGCGGGTCCATTGGCGCAGGAGCCGGTTAGGGGTATCAAGGTTATACTCCATGATGCGGTGGTTCACGAGGACCCAGCCCACAGAGGACCGGCCCAGATAATGCCGGCAACGAAGAATGCAATAATGGCTGGCATATTGGCTGCCAAGCCGACATTACTTGAGCCGATGCTATCCATAGAAGCCAAGACGACGCAGGAGAACATTGGCTCAGTGATCGGTGTACTTAATAGGCATAGGGGTAGGGTGATCGATATGGTGCAGACCGAGTACATGGTCACGATTAAGGGCGAGATACCCGTCATTGAATCTTTCACGCTAAGTGATGAGTTGAGGAGCGCCACGGCAGGTAGGGTGTTCTGGAGCCTCCAGTTCGCCAGGTGGTCGCCTGTTCCGGAGAATATGCTCGTTGACATGGTGATGAAGATTAGGGAGAGGAAGGGGCTACCTAAGGAGATTCCGAAGGTTGAGGATTTCGTGTCTCAATACTAATCATTTTGATTCGCACAGGAGTTTGATTTTTAAACACCACCACTGTAGATGTAAAATGCATGTCATCGAGCCAAGGTGGTAAGATTAAGGTTTCAGTCCAGAAGGCTGGCCCATTAGATACTGGCGCCATTGCGCAGGCAATGAAGGGTATTAAAACGAAGTTCGCGATAATGAGTGGTAAGGGTGGTGTTGGTAAGAGCTTCGTTACGGCAAGCCTAGCCCTTGGCTTCGCCATGAGGGGTTATAGGGTTGGTATACTTGATGCTGATATTTATGGACCAACAATACCAAAACTGCTCGGTTTAGTTGGCGCTAACCTTTATTTGAGTGAGGATGAGAAGATAATACCGGCGGAGGGGCCATTCGGCATAAAGGTCGTATCAATAGACTTCCTATTACCTACAGACGACACTGCCGTAATATGGAGAGGGGCGTTAGTTGATAGGGCTATTAAGGACTTCCTTGGTAGCGTGCTTTGGGGTGAACTGGATGCCTTGTTCATTGATTTACCACCCGGCACTGGCGATGCACCACTGACAATAGCGCAGACGCTTACTAATGAATTAACTGGAAGCATAATAGTGACTGCACCAAGCGATGTCTCCAGGAGGATTGTTCAGAAGGCTATTGATTTTTCAAGGAAGGTTAAGGTACCCGTGGTTGGCGTAGTTGAGAACATGTGTTGCTTCTATTGCCCAGACACTGGTAAGACGTATTATATATTTGGCAAGTTGATTGGTAAGGAGATGGCTGATAAGTACGGCGTGCCATACCTAGGCATGATACCACTTGACCCGAGAATTGGTGAGGCTAACGACCTGGGTGAACCATTCCTCATGAAGTACTCCACGTCAGACACTGCGAAGGCAATATTGAGTATTGTTGATACCATAATAGCCATGTATAAGGACAAGCTCGAGGCCAAGGTTGAGACTGCAACTAAAAAGCAGGTGAAGTCATTACTTAGATTACCCGGTGAGGAGGAAGAGGAGGGTGAGTCATAGGTACTTATGCATGGCCCTGGCAGTTTCCACAATGGCATTAAAATCTCCTGGCGCTGATATGTAGACCCCGGGGAAGTGCTCCAGTATTTCCCTAGCCCTCCTTACGGCGTCACTAATTGGGTCCTGAGGCACTGGGATATCTGTATTTAGTATCCTGCTTATAGTCCTCGCGGACTTATTAGTTATTACCAGGAGGGCTGGGTAGATATCCACGCCGAATTCCCTATTAACCTCAGCGGTCCTTATTAGGTCATCCATCGATAGTGTATATTGCAGCATGGCAAAGTCAGGTCTCGCTTCCAATCTATCCCTAATATACTTTTCATCAAAACTGGAGATTGAAACACCAAGTCTAGCACCTTTAACCTGCTCCACACCCCTCAAGTACCCGATGGCGCTGATGGGTGTTAGGTCAGGCACTGCCGTAACCCCAGGCCCTAAATCGCCCCTCATGAGTAGGTAATTCCTGACACCATTCACCAAACCACCCATTATCAATGCCGTGAGCCCCACCTTATTGTGGTCTGCGACCCTAACGTTTGCTATAACCTCGACGTTACTGAACCTATGCTTAATCAAGGAGCCTATTAATACGGCGTTTGCAGATGGGTTTGCAAAGGTTGAGTCTGGAATATCTATATGCGTTGCGTAATCCACTACGGAATTCACCATTTCCAGGTAATTATCCAGGTTATCAATTCTCCTTAATGGTGGTAACTCGATAATTAATACGGTCATTACCCCAAACTCCATGTGAACTAATTAAGGGTTACGCTATTGAACCCTTTATGCAATCGATATTCAGCCAGGGAGATAATAAAATAAATTCATTGTTAAGTAAGTTCGTTGTCTCATTGCAATTAATCCTTAATGGTGAATTGCTCATTCTCATGAAAACCACATTACCAAACTCCCTGTATAACTTCCTGGAGAATGTCCTTGTGGCTATTATGAACGATACACCGTAGATCCTACCGATCCTCACATTATTTATTAACGTACTTAGCAAGTCACTACTGCCCATGAGACCCTCGGCGTTATCAACCACAATAATCACCTTACCATTCCTTAAGCCCATAAGCCACCTAATAATATCTTCCACCAGGACAACCTCGTAAACATTTAATAAATATTCGGGTAGTTCATGTATGTCGAATATCACGAGCTTATTCCGTAATAACCTCATGGGGCTGTATATGGATATATCAATGTTTTCACCACCAACATTAATTACTGCATCGAAATAACCTGAGTTTCTTAGGAAGTATGCGAGGTCCATTGCCTTATTAATGGATGATTTATTAAGTAAATTGAGTAGCTCTGGGTTCCTTAGCGCATTCATGAAATTCTGCACCGTGTTTAGTGACTTATCGTTCTCCATCATTAATGTCGTGACTATATACTTAACCTCAGGATCTAGATAGTTAATGGCTCTCTCAATAAACCACCTAAATCTAATTGATGATGGAAATACGCTTAACGATCCAAATTCCCGCTTAGGGAAATAAACATTGAATTCAACACCATCATCCTTAGAAAGGCTCATCTTTACCTTAACCTTACTCCGAAATCCAAGGACTCTCAACTTGTCAATTACGTACCTTCTTAACTCATCAATATCGATTGACCGACCAAGCCTCATTAGGTCGAGAGGCAATAATAATGAGACGTTAAGACCCCTCTCTACAAGGTATTTTGTGTACTCGCCCGTTCTATCGATTATCACTATGTTCCTATAATCGCTAATCGCATACAACTCCTTAATGATTCCCTTAGTTAGGAGTGATTTACCACACCCTGGCTGTCCAATTATGAGCATACCCTTATCCAATGCCTTACTATCTATTGCCACCGGGACACTAAAGCCGTTAATCATGGCTTTACCTATTGGTAGATTGCCCCTCAAACCGAAGAAGTCGCGAATAGTTTCATCATTTGGGTATAATAATAAGCTACCGCTCGCCGGTATTATGAGGAGTGATGAGTATCTATACGTGCCATTATTACCCGTTCTTGTAATTACGAAATCCCCGAAAACCTTCACATAGGTTGAGTCTAAACCTCCAATTGATGGTGGTGGGTTAGGTATATTCTCTATCTTACTGACCTTTAGCATCACCTCGCTATTTGTTGTAGAGTCTATCACCAACACGTAGGAACCAATGAATAATCTACTAATTATATCATTGTAACTAAGTCTCGAGCCTACAGTCAAAATCAACCTATTGCCTTCATTAACACTACGTTCAACAATACCCAATACATCACCCAGCCTATTAATGCCTGCCTCATTAATCACGCTGTTAATATCGCGTCTCTGCATTCAGGAATCAATAAAGAGGTAGCTTATAAGAATTCGTGAAAAACACTTTGTGAACTTCACGAGAAACTTTAGTGAAACTAAAAGAAATTTTGATCACTGAATATACTCCCTAATGGCTAACGATAACCTCCTTATACCCTCAAAGATCTGCTGCGGTGTTGGGTATGTGAAATTAAGCCTCATGTCGTTACGCCTCTCCTCATTGGGGTAGAAGGACTTACCTGGCACATAGGCCACACCATACTTCCTAATCGCCACATTAAGCATTTCGCCCGTATCAATGTTTTCGGGTGCCGTTAACCAAATAAACATGCCAGCCGACGGTTTTGTCCAACTAACACTATCTGGCATGTACTCGCCTAGGGCTTGGAGCATGAGATCCCTCTTGGTTCTATATATCTCCTTAATCCTAGGTATATTTCTCTCTATGACACCTCTCTTGAGCAGTTCGGCGGCTATGTACTGGTTGAGGGTTGACGTGTGTAGGTCTATGGATTGCTTAGCCAACTCAAACCACCTAATAACCTCCCTACTTGCAGCAACCCAACCAAGTCTCAGACCTGGCGCGGCAATCTTACTGAATGTGGATATATAAATCACCCTACCCTCACTATCCATTGCCTTAAGCCTATCAGGGGGTTCGCCGTCACCGAAGTATATGTACCCATACGGGTCATCCTCGATAATCAACACATCGTACTTACTCGCGACCTCGAGAAGAGCCTTCCTCCTCTCTCTACTCATTGTAATCCCTGTCGGGTTTTGACCCGTGGGTATTACATAGACGAACTTAACCTTACCATTATCGCTGATTTTCTTAAGCGTCTCTTCGAGAATATCAACTTTCAAGCCCTCTTCATCCATAGGTATACCAATTATTCTTGGTCCGTATATCCTGAAGGCCTGTAATGCGGCTAAGTATGTGGGGCTCTCTGTAATTACGTAATCGCCAGGGTTTATGAATAACCTACCAATGATGTCGAGGGCCTCTTGACTACCTACGGTAATTATCACGCTCTCAGGACCATCAACCTTAATGCCAACTTTACCCATAAACTTGATCAATTCTTCTTTCAATTCCGCAACACCACCCGTGGCTCCATATTGAAGCGCCTTATCCGCCTTGGTTGATACGACATCCCTGGTGATCTCCATGATCTCCTTAACTGGGAAGGATGATGGGTCAGGCATACCCCCTCCGAATGAAATCACGTTTTCCGTAATCCACTTAAGGAGCTCCCTAATCTCTGACGCCTTCATTAATCTAGTCCTTTCGGACAGGAATTGGTTGAGATCCATAACAATCCGTGATGCTGTGGGCAGAGGGATTTATATTGCTTTCCCTAGAATAAAAATAAGTATATTGAATAAATACTTATTTTTAGAAAACGGGCTTATTAAAACAACCTTTCAATCTCATCAATATAATTAACAACATCCTTTGCAAAGTACGTTATTATTAAATCCGCCCCAGCCCTCCTAATCGCAATCAATGATTCAAGAACAGCCTTCCTCTCATCGAGCCAGCCATTCATTATCGCAGCCTTTAACATGGCATACTCACCAGAGACCTGGTAAGCCGCCAAGGGAACCTCCGGAAAGCTCTGCTTAACGAGCCTTATCACATCTAAGTAGAGGGTTGCTGGCTTCACCATGACTATGTCGGCGCCTTCACCAATGTCCATGGCAACCTCCTTAAGAGCCTCGTACGCATTCCTAGGATCCATCTGGTAACTACGCCTATCACCAAACTTAGGAGCACTACTGGCTGCCTCCCTGAAGGGTCCGAAGAACGAGCTTGCATACTTGGCACTATACGCCATTATCACGACATTGCTGAACCCAGCCCTATCCAACGCCTCCCTAATTGCCCTAACCTGCCCATCCATCATACCTGATGGTGCAACAACATCCACACCAGCCTCGGCATAGGTCACGGCAGTCTTCGCGTAAAGCCCTATTGTTGTGTCGTTGTCAACAATATAACCACCATTTGGTAATTTCTTAACTATGCCGCAGTGTCCATGATCCGTATACTCGCATAGGCATACATCAGCCATCACCACTAATTTGTCCTCGAAGGAATCCTTAAGGAACCTTATTGTCCTCTGAATTATCCCATGCTCATCATAGGCAGAACTACCCCACTCATCCTTATGCTCAGGTATTCCAAAGAGTATCACAGACTTTACGCCAGAATTCACGAGTTGATCCACGAAGTTAATTAACTTATCATTTAGGGGCCACCTATATTGACCTGGCATTGACTTTATGGGCTCGGGCTCATTTAAATTCTCCTTAATGAAAAGGGGCATAATGAGATCGCTAGGCTTAAGCGTTGTCTCAGCCACTAGATCCCTAATGAGCCCACTGGACCTAAGCCTTCTAGGTCTAGTTACTGGATACGTAAATAACGAACTCCCTAATCTGATGACTTCCGACTCAACCACGCCTAACTGGGTTTCTAGGAACTTAATAAACTGTGTTCCCCTATTCAATGGGAAGTATTAATGAGGTAACACCAAGCCCTATCATGAATAAACCCAATATGCCAAGGGCTATCCTACCAGCCATAGCAACCGTACCCCAATCTCTAACACTACGTACAATACCCTTATATACTGCGATGACAATTACGGACTGGGCAATCAATGAACCAATACCGAACGCTAAACCTACCAAAAACGATAAGCCTGGCGATATTAGGGGGATTAGGGCTATCGTGAGTATAAGCACTATAAAGAAGTCGCCACCGAATGCCGCCGCTAAGCCATGTATCCAAATCACCTTATAATCAGCCGTCTTTACTTCCTCGGTGTGTTCATGGTTTCCAAAGACTAGGTATGCGGCTACTCCAATCATTGTTAAACCAACAATGATATCCACATAGGGATCGAGAAGTGATGTATTTAGTAATCCCATTAATTGACCGGCTAAGGCGCTCATTAGCGTCCAAACGAGGGTCAACGCGCCCGCAAAGACAGCAACTGCTGTAATAACACCGCGTGTATTTCTTTGCATTAATCCGTAAGAGATTGTAATGGGCCACGTGTGCTCATCAGGTTTCAAACCGTGGATTATGCCGATTATGAATACTGCGAGAATCCAATAAGGGCCCATCGACTTAACAATGAACCTAGCCACGGGTTCAAGCACCTGGGGCATAGACATTACTGCTATCATTACGGCTATTGCAATTACTAATCCAAGAATCCACACCCTTCGGTCTCGTGCTTTCATATCATTAGGGTAACCCTAATGTAATTTATAAACCTTTTGCTATAATGATTTCTAATAAGTAAATGATAATTACTTTTTAAACTATTGAATAATCCTAACTTAAGACTACTAAATGAGTAGGGATCACGGTGAAGTAATAAAAATAATAATCATGGGAATACCAAATAGCGGAAAATCAACTATCATAAGCAAGCTTAGCGGTGCATTTATGCGAACCGCAAACTACCCGGGAACAACGGTTGCCATTAACGAGGTAAATTACAGAATTGGTAATACCAAGTTAATAATGCTCGACTTACCTGGTACGTATAGCCTTAGGCCTAATATGATTGATGAGGAGGTTGCAGCTAAGGAAGCACTTTTGGGTAACTATGATGGTGTATTAGTGGTGGGCTCAGCCCTGAGCCCTGAGCAGACGCTTTACTTACTAATACAGGTGCTTGAGCTTGGGAGACCGACAATACTCGTGCTGAATATGATGGATCTTGCAAAGAAGATGGGTATTCATTATAGGGTTGATTATATGGTTAAGGTATTGGGTGTACCGGTAATAGAAACCATAGCCGTAAGTGGTACTGGATTAGGGAAATTAAGAGAGCATATTGTCAAAATTCGGGAGTTGAAATCTGGTAATGCTAAAATCGTTGACTACGGTAAGTTGGAGAGGTACATAAGTTCCATAGTTAATGCCCTGGGCGTCTCACGTGGTATGGCTATCGAGATTCTTGCGGGTAATCCATTACTAAGCAATGCCGTTAGTATGAATGAGAAACTGAGAAACATTATTAATGAAGCACATAGAGAAGTACCGAATATCCGTGAATACGTGACCTCTATTAGATGGGCGACGGTGAAAAGGCTTGTTACAGAGTTTGTCGTAAGAACAACCAGGCAATACGCACTCAGTGGGTTAGACAGGGTATTTCTGAATCCAAGGTATGGGTTTCCATTATCAATACTCCTACTCTTTGCGGTAGCTGAGGTAATATTCCTAGCTCTGGAACCGTTGGTCGATTTAGTTTCGAGTCTTATTGACGCAGTACCAATGGAACAAATCGTGGGAGGCTACGTATTTAATGAATTACTAAAGTCGCTCCTAATTGACGGTGTTTGGAATGGCGCAACCGTACTCGTGGAGTTCATACCCTATGTATTCGGTGTTGCGTTCCTGATAGCGTTTATAGAGGATTCAGGCTTGATAGTTAGGGTAACATTCCCAATAGAAAAGTGGTTGAGAAGGGTTGGGATACCATCAAGAGGTTTGATATATTTAATAGCTGGTTCGGGGTGCAACGTACCTGCCATAGCGGCTACACGGGCTATACCTGGCACCAGGGATAGGTTGCTTACTGCGTTAATGATACCGTACATACCGTGCACTGCTAGGTTCGTAATAATAGCCCTAATAGCAGCCGCAATGATGCCCCAATTAATGGGTGTGATCGTCATCATACCGTATGTTGTGGCGTTTATAGGCATAACCATAGTGTCTGGGCTAACCAGAGTTAGGGTGCGTTTTGTAGGCGGCACTGTACCTTATGTATACGAGTTACCCCCATTAATCATACCACTGCACAAAGCCTTCATTAAGAAGGTGTGGTACTACACCTACGACTTCGTAATAAGGGCTGGTTTGTTAATATTTGTCTTCATAATAGTAATGTGGTTACTATCAATAAGTGGACCAGGGGGATTAATAGGACCCTCGGCATTAATAAACCCTGATTTATTAAGGGATACGTGGTTAGGAATTGTGGGTAATGCCATGGCACCATTATTAAAACCCATTGGAATACCATGGCAAATATCAGCCTCCCTAGTCTACGGTTATGTGTTTAAGGAGGTTGTGCTAAGCACGTTAGCCCTACTATACGGCGTCAGTGAATACGGTCTTACAAACGCGATTGCCGCCTCATTATCAATACCATCAGCCCTAGCCCTGATGGTCTTTGTGACATTCTACTCACCCTGCATAGCCACATTAATAATGGAGAGGAGGATTGTGGGGCTTAAATTAACGATCATTAATACGGTCCTTCAATTCGTATTGGCACTAGTCATGGCATACTTCACGTATTACCTAACATCAATCCTCTTAACACTGAGGTGGTGAAGGTGGGGGAGGAAATACCAATAAATAGGGTGCCTAATAATTCGGTTGTTAAGATTACTAAGGTGAGCACGGAAAGACTTAGGGATTTGGGGATAATGGAGGGCTCCGTTGTAAAGGTCTTGGTGGCAACGCCCTGCGGGCCTGTGATTATTCAACGTGAGGATGGGGCAATCGTAGTTCTCGATACGGAGGCAGCATCAAATACCTTAGTTTTCACGCTGGCAGTACAGCAAGTAGGTGGGTATAGACATAGGTATAGGTGGGGTTGGAGGATTATACGTTGGTTCTCTTTTTTCTTCATGGCTATATAGATGAAGCACTTAATAACATGTGTATTTAGCATAAACCATGCCACTTGACCCCATGGTAAGGAGGATTCTTGAGGAATTGAATAAAGCCATACCACAAATAACGAAAATACCACTTGATGAGTATAGGCGATTGCTTAGGGCGTTCTTTGCTAACCAACCGAAGAGACCTGTGTACAAGGTCTTTGACATAACAATACCTGGCACAGAGACCAGGATACCGGCTAGGGTGTACGTACCGAGGGATGGTAAAGACCTTGGAATTCTCGTATACATGCACGGAGGCGGTTTCGTTCTTGGTGATGTGGAAACTTACGACTCACTGTGTAGGGAGCTGACCAATGCCTGTGATTGTATTGTAGTCTCTGTAGATTACAGATTAGCACCTGAGAATAAATTCCCAGCCGCCGTCATAGACTCATTCGACGCCACTAAATGGGTTCTCGAGCACGCAGGAGAACTTAGCGGTGACCCTGAAAAGGTGGCAGTGGGTGGTGATAGTGCTGGTGGTAATTTGGCTGCGGTTGTGGCAATAATGGCTAGGGATCAGGGCTTAAGACCAGGGCTTAAGTACCAAGTTCTCATAAACCCATTCCTAGGCGTTGATTTGGCATCATATTCGATAAGGGAGTATGCGACGGGTTTCTTCCTTGAGAGGGATGCAATGGAATTCTTCAATAAGGCATACCTGAGTAAACCATCTGACGCCTTCGATTGGAGGTACTCCCCAATCCTTAGGAACGACCTAGAGAACCTACCGCCAGCCCTAATAATAACCTCCGAGTACGACCCACTCAGGGATTCAGCCGAAACATACGCAACAAAGCTAGCCGAGTCCGGTGTGCCGGCGGTGGTTGTTAGATTTAATGGCGTAACCCACGGATTCTACGGATTCCCAATACCACACGCTAAGGCGGCAATAGGGCTCGTAGGATCAACACTAAGGCAAGCATTATATGAGAGGTATTAGGGCATGAAGCAAAGCTTAAAAGACCCGTTAAAAACAATATATCGGGCCCGTAGCTCAGCAAGGTCCAGAGCGGCGGGCTCCAGAGCCGTATGGCGAAGCTACCCGTAGGTCGTGGGTTCAAATCCCACCGGGCCCACCAAGACGCTGTTTTTATATTCCGTGAATGTGCTTGCGTATGTTCATGCGTGCAAATTTCGATGGAGGTTTAAGTTAGTGGTGATGGGTCATTTACGTGGTAACCTTATGTTCTTACTAGGTTGTTTGACGTGTGGTTTAATGTAAATGCTATCTTATCGTGGAATAATGATGTGGTAGGTATTACGGTTATGATCAGTGGGGGGCAAGGTGTTACGATCATCGTTCCGTACCAACCTACTCATCACTCAAAGAAAGGGGTGCGGTGGAGATTATTTAGGTTTATGCATTATTATTACAGCGTGGTTCGTGGGGAGCATGCTAGGGGTGCGTAGGTGAAAATTATTTAGTGCCTGTTTATTGTTTTGAGTAATAGGTGTTTGATTGTGAGGTTGAGGAGGCAGTATGGGTTTGTTGAGTATTACTTTAGGGAGTTTCAAAATAGGGTTTTGGGTGATAGTGACAGGTTTTACTCGAGAGATTGGGACAATTGGTTATTCAGTCGTTGCTGGACTTAGCAGCGATGCTTGCTGTTAACGAGGTTGGTAGGAAGCCTGAGACTTACCGTGAATTAGCCCTTTGGCTCTCCAGGAAGCTTAACCTGAATGAGGAGTTTGGTAGGTTTCTCGTGGGCTTAGCCGGTTTCAGAAACGTCTTAATCCACGGTTATGCGGAGATTGATGTATCGATGGAAATGGCGACGTTTAGGGAGATGGTCAATAAGTTACCACCCATACTCAATAGGTTGAGGGATGTGATCGGCAATGATCCAAGCCCTAACTTAAACATTAATGCCTTGCGTGATGTTTTCATGAAGCACGGAGTTAAGTATGCCTTCTTATTCGGTTCCAGGGCTAGGGTTGGTACTGGTAGGGATTATGACATAGCAGTGGTCTTCGAGAGGAGGCTTGATAATGCTATCGAGCTGGGTTCACTAATTGTTGACTTGGCCGAGGCATTGGGTGTTCATGAGGATTTGATAGATCTTGTTGACCTCGAGAGTGCACCACTTAGTCTTGTTAAGACCGTTATTGATGAAGGTAGGGTTTTATGGGGTGGTGATGAAGCCCTTGATTACCTACGGCGTAGGTACTTAATGTACCTGGATGCTAACGATATGGAGGAGCTCACCTCCTTGCCCTAAAGGGCGGGCTTGTCGTTCACTAGGCCATTAGACCTTAAGTCCCTTCATTGAAGGATTAGGTCTTTTCGTCCTCATAATTTTTAATTAGGTGATTTGCATTGATTTGTTAATGGAGGTTTCCGAGGATGTCCTACTTAAGGCCGTGGACTTAGCCCTTGGCATGGGTTCCTCCTACGCCGAGGCAAGATTTCAGGTTGATTCTGTCCGCTTTATACATGTTAGGAATGGTGCCCTCCAATCAATTGGTAATTACTCCTATGGCGGTGTTTCAGTTAGGGTTTTAGTTGATGGTATGTGGGGTTTCGCAGCAACTAGCGACACCTCCTGGGACTCAATTAAGGATGCCGTAAGTAGAGCCGTAACTTACGCCAGGGCTGTAGCTAGGATTAGGAGGAGGAAGATAAGGCTTGGTCATGAGAGGTTGGCTAGGGTTTCCTACAGCGTTAATGAGGGGGTTAAGGTTGAGGATTTGAGTGATGATTACTTGGTGAAGTACCTAACGGGGCTTGATTCGCGCATTAAGGTCGAGCCTAGGGTTAGGGTTAGGAACCTATTCCTTAACGTTAAAATTACGGACAAGGTATTGATAACCAGTGATGGAGCTTACGTGAGGAGTAGGGTACCGAGGATTTACTTATTCGGTTCATTAATAGCCTATGACCCACAGAAGGGTAGTGCCCAGAGGAATGTGGAGTTCGGCGGTTCGGGCGGTTTTGAGATACTGGGCAATGTGGAGCAGGAGTTGGATAGGGAAGTTAGCGCGATCAGGGATGTCCTTGATAAGGCGAAGCCGCTTCCGCACGATGACGTGATGGATGTCGTATTTAGTCCCGAGTTGGCCGGCATACTTGTTCATGAGAGTGTTGGGCACCCGTCGGAGTTGGATAGGATAATGGGTAGGGAGGGTGCTGAGGCGGGTGAGTCCTACATGAGGGTTGATTACCTAGGTAGTTACAAGTTGGGTAGTGACCTGGTCACGATAATCGATGACCCAACAATACCCAATAGTTACGGTTATTACCTCGTGGATGAGGAGGGCGTGCCTGCTAGGCCTAGGTACTTGATTAGGAATGGTTATGTCAATGAGTTCCTCATGAATAGGGAGTACGCCAGCTACATAGGGCTAACGAGTAATGCGGCGGCTAGGGCTAGTGAGTTTGATAAGGAACCGATACCTAGGATGGCGAATACCTACCTGGCACCTGGTGATTGGAAGCCCGAGGAGATTGTTAGGGAGACGAGGAGGGGCTTATTCATTGCCTCATACACCGAGTGGAACATCGATGATAGGCGTTGGTTCGGTAGGTATGGTGGTTTCGAGGCCTATTACATCGAGAATGGGGATCTCAAGTACATGGTTAGGGACCCATTCATTGAGGTTGACACCAAGACCCTATGGAGCAATGTGGACGCTGTGGCTAATGACCTACGCTTCTTCCCAGGGACTTGCGGTAAGGGAAACCCTGAGCAGGGAGTGTCTGTCTTCCTGGGTGGCGTGACCTTCAGGGTTAGTGGGGTTAGGGTTTTGAAATCACCAACCTAACCCTTCGTTATGTTGAGTCCCCTGATCAAAACGTAGGAGGGTGATGAAGCCGGTATAGGCATGTCCCACCAATAGACCTGCCTCGTATCTTTACTAGAGTCCGTGAAGTTCCTAAGCAACGTCTTGAAGGAATCTGCAATCCTTAATCCACGTAACCTGGCAGCAGGTTTTCCATCCCTAATAAGCAATGCAACATCCCTAACAACTGTCGAGAACAAACCCTCCTTAATATTTTGGAACCTAGTATACCAATTATTAGTTATCAACAATCCACTACCTAATTCCCTCATCACAGTATCAACATCACTCGATAAGCTACCCGCACCAATCCTCACATGCCTTGGGCTTGGCCTAACCCAATTATTCACAGCATGCCCCGTACTGATGACACCGAATCGCGCGGCTGTCCTGTTATTGTGAAGAATGCTCGTTAAGACACCCCCATTTAGAATTGTGAGGTTTGTCGTGGCATTACCCTCATAATCAAAGGCCTCCGAACCAACCACGGAACCCTCACCCGATAAGTCCTCGAGGGTTAATTTCTCACTGGCCACCTGCTTACCGACGTCATCTCTCATCACACCAGACATTTCGGTAATTATTGAGTATGCGTTGAACCAGGTGGATGCTAGCAATCCATACAGGTGACCCGCGACCAACGGTCCGAGCAGTACGTCATAACGCCCATTATCTATCCTCTCCTCAGGCAATCCCTTCACCAGCGCAACCAATGATCCAGCCTCCCTACCTGCATTCTCGGGTTTGAATTCGCTTAACGTTCTCGATACGGATACGGAGGTTGCCGAGACATCATCCAAGAAAGCCCTTATCGTCAGTGTTACGAATGATGATTTATCCTCGAGCTCAAGCCCTGTGGTATCCACGTAATACCTCTCCTCAACGCCAAACGTTAGGGCCCCTGCATTCCTACTCGAGCCCTCGGATAGGGATGCATTTATCGCGTTGTTGAGCTTATCAACGATCCTGCCAACGTCAACCTCAACGTTCTTATCGTAGGACCCAGGTAACTGGGTGGGTTTGCCGACATGCGTTAGTCCTGTGTAGAGTTCGTCCTCGGGCAGGTTTTCGAGCTTCTTAACCATCCTCTGCAGCTCATTACTTATGTCCCTGGCGTTTATTGATGTGAGCGATGCCGTTATGTACCTCCTGGACTTGGCAACGTACAGGCTCACCTCCTGTGTCAGCCAATTGTTTATTATTGTCGGTTCGTTGTTTGCGAACCTAATCATTGACCACCTAACGTTCCTAGCTATGATTATGCACTCATCGACGAGACCCTTAACGCCGTTAATGGCATTATTAAGAACTTCAAGTACACTCATTATGTGAAACGCGCACTAAACCTAATAAGCATTCCCGTACCATCAACAAATAAAACACTTAAAAGTCAGGATTGGCAGTATTGGTTTTTGTGAAGTTAGTAACTACGATTAGGGAGGAGGGGTGTGTCGTGAATAAGCCATTGCTCAAAACCTTAGCCCTAGCGCAATTGGGTTTAGCGGCGGCACTTACGTTATTCTCCACGATCATAGACCCACCAACACCAGTAAACATATTGATTGCCTCGGCTGTGGCGGGTATTGAGGGTTTATCCGTAGGCGTTGTTATGAGGTATCTAAGGCGTGGGTGCCTTAGGTGATTTGGCAATCGCAATTATCAGCGGAAACTTACGCCTCAAAACCACATCGTTGAAGTACGGCGTTAACACATCAGTTAGGCACTTACTCGTACATGAGTGGCCGTGAGCATTCAACCTATCTCCATCGACCTCCACAACGATAAATGAAGCATTGGGCCTTAGGGATTTCACGACATTACTCATGGATAGCTCGTGATCGCCCCAGTGATGGAGCGTGAAAATAACTACTCACGCCAGTGTTACTTTTGGTAGTTTTTCATCATTGTTTTCCTTGGTACGTGCTGTGTGATTAGGTGTTTGTTGTGGTTGTATCTGCTTATCATGAGCATTGTGTAATTGGAATTGCTGTTCGTGCCTATGCTCGTGGTTCCTTATAAGCCTAGTTGTTGAAATAGTTGTTGGGTGTGGGTGTGGATTGGCCGCTTGCTTGGCTCATAACGTATGGAGGTGTTGATTGCCAGTTATGGAGCTACGTTCACAATAAGTGTATGGGATCAAAACTATGCAGTGAAGCGGCAAAAATACTCATGGATGAACTGAAGAAACATAGGTGTTTCGGCTATGCACCGAGGTAGGTGCATCGCCGAGGGTGGGTTTAAAATCAATGGGCCGCCGATAAACGGCAAAGGCCCGATGACCAAAGAGGAGGACCAGGAGTCAAGCAACAAGGCCTCCCCGCCAAAACCCACCCAGGCGGGGAGGATAGAGACATGCCAAGAAACAATCAAGGAAGCAAGAAGATGCCTAGAAAACAACGACAAACAATGCACCATGAGGAAGATCGAGGAGGCAATAAAGGCAAACTGCCACAACGGCTATGCGGTTGGTAAGGAGATTGCTGATGGGGTTAGGGAGTTAGTTCACGAGTTGTGGCTAAGGAGCAATGATGAGAAGAGGTGCGAGTTGTTAAGGACACTTAGGGGACTTGGTGCATCGAAGAGATGGGTTATGATGGCATTACATAAAAACGATAAAGCTCTTAATACGTGGTTCGTTAAGTGCGGTATTGATTGGGAAAACAAGGCAGTGAGATACGAAGCCGTCAAGAAAATCGAGGATTTGCTGAGGAAGAGGTTTGGTTGGGATGAAGTTATAATGAGTAATATTATGTGGAGGTACATTGGCGTTAATGTGGACGAGTTACTTGATCATGGTATAGATCCGAATACGTGGATTAATGCCTTAAATGGTTTAAGCACAGAAGATTCATATTGGTTTGGAGTACAACACGGCGACTTATACATAAGAAAGCAAAAACAACTTATCAGAATAGAAATAGCTACCTCGAATTTGATTGACGCGATATACTTTATGGCACTAATGAGAACAATAGCGACACCAAATGTAGCATTTACGCAGAATAATAATTACTTATCAGTGTGTTACTACATACTTCTAAAGCACTGGCCGTGGTACGGCGTGGAACACAAAGTAATAAGTAGCTTCGACATGAACAGCGTGTTAAAATACCTCGCAGGGCTTATTGATACTGATGGGTCAGTCATAATAACATATTCAAAGCGATATCGATCGTATATTCCTGAGGTGCGTGTATTCGCATGTAAGGAGTGCACAGACTTTCTAGAACAAATAAGGGATGTGGTTTACGAAAAGCTGGGTATTAAAGGCAGTGTCTTAACATGTAGAAGTAGCAGTGAATTACGCTACCAAGGTAGCCAGGCCGCCGAGCTACTTAAGTACATAAGACCGTACATAAGGCACCCATTGAAGAGATTAAGGGCAGAGCTGTATTTAATGTTTCGTAATAGGGAACTCTCAGGAAAGGAGTTCCGACATTATTATGAGCAGACGAAATATGGTGACGATGATGATTTAAAAAGAAACCACGCCATAGACGCCCTCGCCCAAGCGGCCCCACAAACCCACACCCACGGGGAACCAACCCACAACCCTATAAAAGGAATTGAACGTAAAGGCACCACCGTCAAGATTTGATCCCGAGTCACGAGCTTTCTGCGGGCTTCACCACGGATCCGCATACTAAACCGGACTGGGCTACCGGGACAGTATTGGTCTTATCAATTTATAGTTACTAAGACAGCTACCGCGGCATCAAACCTCCTATAACCAATCGGTAAAGCCCAGCTACTCCCATTCACGAAGTCAGGTCTCCAGAACCTACCCTGCGCCCTCCTCAGCATGGCCATACTCACATCTACACCGACCACGTAATAGCCAAGTTTACTGAGCTTATTGGCTAAGGCACCCGTGCCGGGGCCTATCTCGAGTATCCTTGCCGGGCTCCTAACGATGTCCTTAATGGTATTGGCTGTCAATGAGTAGACCCAGTAGAGGGCAATCTCCACGAGCCTATACATCCTAGCAGTCTCCTCACTAAATTGCTCGAAGTACCCATACTGCATTGATTTCTACAAACCCTCGTGGTAGTTAAAGGTTAGTACCTAATCTATTTCTATCGCACGCCCTGAATGCTCAAGGTAATCCCTCGCCTCACCCTCACCGACTATGTGCAACTCCACTGGGGCGTCCCAGGGAAGCCCGTACAGATCCATTGCCCTGACCATAATATCGACATAAAGCCCCCTCTTGTTAGCACTCACCGTGTCTGGAATAATTATTAGTATGTCTATGTCGCTAAGTACGGTAGTCCTGCCCTCAGCCACGCCACCAATTACGTAAACCCTGGCATTGGGCACCAAATCCCTAGCAGCCCTTGCTATGGCTCTTGCATACTCACGCCACCTCCTTAAGTGTTCGAAGTGGTACTTAACCCAACTTGACACTTCTAACCACCTCATCCAACAACTTCACCAACTCCCTAGCCACATTTATGGCCTTGCTTAAATCATCAGTGCCGTAGCCCACATCGCCATACCTCGCCTCGATATAGGCCTCCTCAAGCATGACCAAGACATCCCTATTACTAATGACGAAGTCTCTGATCAATCGAGCTTCATTAATAAAACCGTGAGTCTCAAGCTCCTTCGATAATAAACCCAATAACTCCCTAATCCCGTGACCTCTAATCCTCACGCCGAAGATTTCGTAATGCACAGCCTTTACGTATAGCTGTATCCCCTGGTCCACGAAGAACATTGCTAAGTCCACATCATCAATGGCCTCGCTTGCCCTCAGTAAATTCATGGCTCTCCTCTTTAATTTATTCACGTACTCGCCGCTCAATATTACTCATGGTTTTTCGCATTGACCTGTTTTTATTTATTGAGGGGTAGGAAGTCCAGGGTTATTGTCGCGTTTTCCCCGTAGTGAACTGGTGCATTGGGTTGTACCAGCACTGAGATGTAGTAATTCCCCGGCTCAAGGGTTATTGTCTGCTCCCTACTACATGCCTTTCCATTGGCGATTACATGCATAATAGCCACGTACTGCCCCCATTGATTCTCCACATAAACCCACGCATTATTAATCAACTCCCCACTATACTCAACACTAACAAGGGTCAGCGTCTCGGGTTTTGACATTGTAATCTCCGCAACGTGGTAGTAATATATGTACGAGGCGTTTGTGACAGTGATCGAGAGCCTAAATAGGTACTTCGGCCTGAACTGCTGAGCTGAGCCAGTAAGAACAATGATTGTAAGGGCTATCATCACCAGGAACATGATCGTGAACAGAGTTCTCATTCTAAGGTTACTTTCTATTCCTAGTATTTAAACATTTCTATTACCAAACAAACTATGTCTTAAGTTTTACAATTAAAATAGAATATTTTTCGAAGAATAAAGGGGCATTTATAAACATATTACTTAAAATAAAGAGAATAGAACGTATAAATGTACTACAGCATTAATTTACTTAATCTCTATTGTCTCATTGATGCTATAAATTAACCATACACCATTAATGACAAATATGTAATTACCGCCTATTCCAAAACTATTAATATTGCTTGGAAAACTCACCTCCTCAATAATCAAATAATCGCCTGGGCTCAACATAATGACGCCATTGTTGGGATATACTCCAATTAATGAACCATTACTACTGTATATCATCATTGTTACGTTAACATATCCCGGCGTGTTTAGCTTAAACATTATCTTGCCCTCCTCAAGTACCTTTAACTCCATCAATGTTATATTCGCAACACCTTGATTATTAACATACGTAATCTGCGAACTATTTAATGAAACATCAATATTCACGCCGGTTGGGCTTATGGAAAAGCTACTAATGTAGGGTGCGTTGGGTAGTCTTTCGGGCACTATGGGTTGTTGGGATACATTGGCTGTTGTCGTAATTTTCTCGTAATAAATTGCGTTAGAGATGATTAGCGTTGGTATTAATAATAGTGTGATAATTATGAAGACAAGCAATGACCTATGCATACTCAACCGCCTCAATCCTACCCGGTTTACCCTTAATTAAGGCTTTTGATAGTGCAAGTAGGATTCCCTGCTCAATGCTCAGTTCTGTTATTGAGGAGCCATCAAAATATATGGAGTTTTTATCCGTGAATGATATGTACTCCTTAGTATCTTTCAGTTTCTCCTTCTCAACACCACCCATTATTATTGCCAAGTCCCCTATAACCAATGAATCATTGATAACGGAATACTGAATACCCAACTTACCCAACGCCATTCTGATGGCACTAATGGGGTCCTTAACCCTAACCATAGTCAAGGTCTCCTCAATCAACGATAGTTTCCTAACCATTATCCACCGCGCCCTCGTGGTTGCATTCAACGCCGTTATAGCAAATAATACGGCGAATAAATACAACGGAGCATTGAAGTATGTCCTATAGGGAATCCTTATGTACATATACCCAGTGGCTGTGGGTACTATTGAATATCCCCCATAATACAGGTACCTGGATTGAAATATAAATACTGTTACAAGCAACATGGCAGCCAACGATAGTGTGAAGAGCGACAGGTACAGCGAATACCTACTACTCCTCCACACAAGTGGTATCACCGCCGAGACTATAGCGTAAATAAAAGCCGCCAGCGCATTGGGTACAAATAGAAAGTAGTTACTACCAAGGAAGGCTATTGAGAAGCCAAGCAGTGTTAGTTTCTGTACGTATATATTAGAGACCAATGACCAAAATGGCATGAAGATCCAAGCGAGTACGAATGCCAGGGCAATTAATAATTGTATAATGACCTCAAGCCTCACATTAACCACCAATAGTGAAAACCCTATATAACGTTAACTGTGCCGTCACATTCGTGGTTGGGTATATGTACGTCACTGTTATCGGTAAATAAAGCGTGTACGTATGCCCACTAACCAATGAACACTGAAACACATGCACATTAGGTAACTCCTCGGCATTAATCATTATACTTGTAGCGTTAACACCAGGCATTAGCAATACATGTAATGGTGAATTACCAATCATGAAAAATACAAACTGCGACTCAGAATCATCAACCAGGGTAATGTTTGTGGCTCCATTTATCAATATTGGTATTGGTGTTGAGTAGGTCAGGGTCAGGTTCAGCAAGCAATTACTGTAGGTTACATCACTAACACCCACGTTTATAACGACATGTATTGGCGCGACCAGGTAGAAGCCTATGTACATGGGATCCCCATAGAATGTACCACTAACCAACCCCCTAATACCTATCGTACTCATACTCACGTACTGAGGCAGCAATGTGTAGGTCCCTTCCAGGGTCAACGGACCAACAACCCTCAGCGGCGATGATTGCCCGGTCCCGATGATCTCTGCGTAACCACCCGTTACGGTTAAGTTACCCGTGGAATTAACAACGACTAACTTAATTATTAAGCCCCCACCAGTAACATTAACGCCCTCAACATCAACATAGGGAACCACGGTCATGGTGGCTGGGTGAACGCTTGAGGCGTATTGAATAGCGCCGTAAACAACGACCAATGCTATTACCGTAAGGATTAATGAAGAAATAATGAATAATTTTAAAGGGGTCATCTTTTACCGCCTAATTCCCATCAACCACTAATCGGCGGTAGAGGCACTGTTGCATTGCTTACAACGTTGTAGCCAAAGTATAGTGTCACGGTCTCGCTCAGGCCTGGGGATAAGTAATTGATTGGCTGGACTAGTACTGATATGAAGTATGCACCGGTGCTTAAGGGGCATGCCTGCGTTGGGCTAGTTATGGGTTGAGCATTGCTGATCACCGTGAAGCTACACACTGTCTGGTTCGTGTATGCGTTTTGCACTGTAATTGTCAAGGTTTCAATTATTTGGTTACTGCTTGATGCCGTTACATTAGTTACGTATAACCAACCCGGCGTATTAACTACTAGGCCGAGCGCGTGGTAGAAGTATGCGTATGAGGCGTTGGTTAGTTGTATTGTTGCTGTGAACCCTGTAGGCGATGCTATGAAATTGGCATAACCTGGTACAAGACCGTTTAATGAGAATGTGTTGCTGGTTGTTGTGTTTGTGTATGTGAAGTTCTTGCCGCTGTAGAATGTTAATGGTGCCTGTGAGACTGTGGCTGTTATTACACCCTTGTAGTAGTATATTACGTCAGCGAGCACTGCCACGCTAGCTAGCATCAATGCAATTATTGCTATTACGGCATACCTCCTCATTTTAGGATTCTTTATGCTTCTCATATTCATGCTCACTATATTGCTTATCTCTTTTAAACCTTTTCTCTCATTATGTGTTTTATCTTTTAGTAATATTAACTTAATAATAATGGAGAACTGAAAGATATTTAGCCGCTTACTGGCGGTAATGGTATTGACTCATTACCTACTACATTGCACGCTAGGTAAAGATTTATCGTTTCACTTTGACCATTATATAGCGATATTATTGGTTGCACTAGGACGGAGATGTAATACGTACCTGGCTGTAGTGAGCAACCACCTATTTGGCTTATTGGTGGGTATATTGGATATCGCGTTCCAGGTGAGCATGCATAATCATACTCCTCATTTAAATTATTTAAGTAGTTCTGTAGGTTCTTAACAGTAGTTTCGTTACCGCTACTTATTGCGTTATTCACCATGGTTATCACCTGGGATGGTGTTAATGGGTAGTTCATTGTTAATGAGTTCTCAAGGGCAGCCACAGCCTGGACTAGCAGTAGCTCAACCTTACCGCAGTATTCTTTTTCACGATACGGTCCTTGGCTTGGGAAGCTTAGGGCCTGTAGTAGGGTGTAACCGCTTAGTTCTGTGCAGTTCGAGGTGTTTAATGCAGTGAATACCGAACCTAGGGTTGCGCTTGGTGGGTATTGCGATGACCAGGGTGGTACTTTCGTGTGGGTCTTCCAATAACCTGCCGTGCATGATTGATAGGTCAGCATTGGTAACGGTGTTGGTGCTGATTGATAAATCACCGGCAATATGCAGTATGTCTGGTTTTGTGGTGTTTGTATGTATAACCACATGTTGCTTATTAATGTGGGGGTTGCGGTTACATTGGTTACATAGAGCCA
>WYEB01000007.1_pt1 | contig 104548 bp, 113 predicted proteins | sample 6343061 | NCBI WGS metagenome assembly WYEB01 (sample SAMN13812332, study PRJNA600296) | hot springs metagenome | biome: ENVO:00000051; feature: ENVO:00002007; isolation source: sediment sample from Evening Primrose shelf | place: USA: Yellowstone National Park, Evening Primrose Hot Spring ... | reverse complement strand
GTTTATGCTAAACGACGTAAGAGCTCCTGCTATAAGACTTACGCCTAAAACCGCATAGGAAAGCAGTCCTGGCGTTAACTCTTTAAATTTTCCTAAGCCTATTCCTTTAAACAGAACATATGCCAAATAAATCAAAAGCAACGTGTAGATAGCTGAAGCAGAGTAATTGAGTAATTTTTTGCCTGATAAAAATGGCGAAATTAATGAAAGCACTATGAGAACGCTCATAATAATAAAAAATGGCTCAACCATACATCAACACCACCATTATAAAACCTATAATTAACAAAAACAAAGCCCCAGCCAACAAAACAAGAAGGTATTTTCCTATGTCACCGCGCTGGAATTTCCTTAACTTTTCTCCTGTTCCCATTATAAACCTTGGTACTAGATTGTGGTAGAATCTGTCAAACAGCCCAAACTCAACGTTCTTCCTCATAAAAGAAGCCAAGTTGTTCAGCGCATAAACAAAAGCCCTGTAATAAACTGAGTTTATGTACCATCTATCATATAGGAAGTCCCTTAGTTTCTTTAAAATACTGCTGTTCAGAACAACCTCTCTTCTGTTAGCGTATATGTAGAAAGCCGTCAAAAGGCCTATTAAAGCAACAGTTACAGAAATACCAACGTCTAATGGACTGAAGAAGATTTGTGCTGTTGGTAATTTAGGAATCGACTGTCTGTAAACAAAAGAATACATCATTGAAGCAAGACCCCCATTCGGAAAATACCAGAAAATTCCAAAAATAAGTGAAAGAAGACCTAGCACAAAATAAGGCCAAAGCATTACCGCATGTGCTTCCTTAATTTCTTTTTCTTTAAATCTTTCATCGCCTTTATTGACGAAAATAATTGTAAAAGCCCTGAAAATATAAAACGCGGTCATAAAAGCTCCTGTGACTCCCAAAATGTAAGCTATAATGTTACCAGACAGCATTGTGCTTTCAAGTATAAGGTCTTTATCCCAGAACCCCGAGAATGGTGGAATTCCAGCAAGAGATAGTGAGGCGAGCATAAAAGCTATTGCGGTAAGCTTCATCTTTGAATAGGCTCCAGCCATATCTTTTATGTATCTTGAAGAAAATTCTTCGATCAAAACTCCAGCGGCCATGAACATTGCCGCTTTGAAAAGAGCTTGACTTATAAAGTGCGAAAGCGACGCGAAAAGAGCAATTGAAGGCGTTGAAATAAAGTAAGCTGCGCCTATACCCATGAACATATACCCTATTTGAGATGCGGTGGAATATGCAAGAATGAGCTTTAGTTCGTTTGACACAACGGCCATGCTTGCCATCATAAAAGCTGTAAATGCACCTATTATAAGCACATACGTAAAGAATAAATTAAGGCTGGAATAAAGCCCAGCGACAGCAGCGCCCTGTATTAGCATAGGAACAAAACGTAACAGCAGATAAACACCTGCGTTTACCATAGTTGCTGCATGTATAAGAGCGCTTATGCTGGATGGACCCGTCATGGCGGTTACAAGCCATTCGTAGAACGGGAATTGGGCCGATTTGGCAAATGCCCCCATAGTGAACGCTATAAGGAAAGGAAGCAGCAATCCGCTTTTGTCAAGGGCACTAATTATTTCAACTATTTTGCTCTCTATGCCAAGTATGCTTATTGTTCCTGATACCTTGTAGAGCATGCCTATGCCAGTTATGAATCCTATATCTCCAAAGCTTGTGACAACCATTGCCCTTACCCCTGATTGACTTGGAGTAAACCACATAGGAACACCTAAAGCATACCTGCCTTTGTCACCAACCCATCTTTCTTCATCTTCGTCTGTATACCAGTGTCCTATAAGAGCATAGGAAGCAAGAGTTGTGCCTTCCCATCCTATTAGCAGAACTATAAGATTGCTAGCATATACAAGCAAAAGCATAGATCCAACAAAGAAAGAAAAGAAATACCAGTACCTTGTGTGCCCCCAATCTCCATACATGTATTTGTAGCTATATATTGCTATAAGAAGAGAAACAAAAGCTACAACTGATCCCATTATAACCGATAATCCATCGACAAGAATTCCAAATCTTATCTGATTGCCAAGCAAAGCAAACCATGGATAAGATATTACAGAGGGTACTTTAACTAATAAAGGCGACATAGCTGATATAACAAAAGAAAGAGCTATCGTTACTATTGAAATGAAAGGCGCTTGCTTTTTTAAAACAAGCCCAAGTCCTGCTGCTATCATCGGAAGCGCCCATATAAGGAACAAAATATATCCAATCATCTTAACCAATCACCCCACCTAAAACAAGCATAGCGTGTAGAAAACTCGAAACTGGGTTTAAGATTAAAGAAGGAAAAGCGAATGTTATGACTCCAATAGCTGCTATAATTATCATGGGTACAAGCATTGCTTTACCGCCTTCTACACCTTTTATCTTTGGAGGACCAAAGAATATCCTTTTCATGGCAAGGAACGCATAAGCTGGAGTTAGACCAAACCCAAGGAGAACAAATGCGAGCAGTAACATGCCTGGAAGGCCCAATTTTACAAGCTCTATTCCTACAGCTATGAGTATAAGAAGTTTGCTAAAGAACCCAACAGTTGGTGGTAACCCTGATATATCCATAAACCCGAGCAATGCCAAAGATGAAGTGTAAGGCATACTTCTAGCCAGACCGCCCATTTTGTTTATATCCCTTAGATTGTCGTTCTTTGATATCAAAACGCCAGCTGAAGAGAATAATATGGATTTTCCTACAGCATGAGCAAAAAATTGCAAAAGCGCACCAAGAATACCTATTGGAGACAGAGTTGCTATGCCCATAAGCATATAACCCATCTGAGCTATGCTCGAGTATGCAAGCAGACGTTTAAAGTCATTTTCTTTTAAAGCCATCAAACCTCCATAAATTATAGTCACTACGCTCATAATAAGCAGGATTATCTGCGCTTTTAACAAGAGAGGCGCGAATAATATGTACGTTATTCTTATTATTGCATATCCTCCTATGCCAATCATTACTGGTGAAAGTAAAGCAGAAATAGGCGTGGGAGCTTCTGCATGAGCGTAAGGAAGCCACATGTGCACGCCGAATACTGCCATCTTTATGAACATGCCCAGAACTATAAGCGTCACAATTACTGTAGCAAGTGGTCCTAAGACCTGCAACATCAGACCTACGGAAATAGGAGGCGGGTAGAAGTTAAATGTGTGTAATACAAATCCATAAATAAACGAGCCTACTAAAAACAGAAAACCTCCTAAATGCGTCCATATAAGGTATATTATAGATATCCTCTGTCTATTTCCATATCCATAAAGAGCTATCAATAGGAAAGAAGTTATCAAAGAAACTTCGAGGAATAAATAGAAAAGTATAAAGTTATTTGAAAGGACTATTCCAAGAAGCGATACAGAAAAATAAACATATAAAAAGTAATATATTCCCCAATCTTCTGAACCAAGTTCACGGAAACGCGTTTCCATGTATGGGTAAGAGTATATTGCTATCAGAACCGTAACAAGCGCTATTCCAGCAACCACGGGCCAGTTAAGACCATCTATGAACAGCATAAAATACCCAAGTCCCACTACAGGAAGCGGGTAAGATAAGTATGTGCCATAAAGTCCAAATAAGATTACTGTAGCTAATGCAGGGACTAAAAGAGAAATCGTGCTCATAATTGCATGAATTTTGCCAGGAGCCTTTTTGTTAAGTAACAGTTGTACAAAGCCTACAAGGTATGGAACAGCAAGCGTATAGGTTAAAATCTGTCCTTCCATCATTCTTCACTCCCCACCTCATCCTGAGAGATTTCATTTAACATTTTTTCCTTAAACATATAAAGTATCACGCTAACTATGATTGAGATTTCTCCTATAGCCAAAGCTATTCCGAGAAAAACTATGTATGCACCAAGTTTTATAATACCAAGAACGCCTGTAGTTGAAGCTATGTAAAGGACAAGCAAAGTTATTCCATTAAAAGAGACCTCAAGCGATAGTAGCATTTTTACCAGGTTTTTGTTATAAACAATTCCCCATACACCAACGCCGATAAGTACTGCTGCCGTTATAATTATCAAAAATAAACCTATTATTATCATTCTCTCTCACCTCTCGAAACTGCTATTGAAACAATTAAAGCCATAGAAAGCGCTAGCACGAGCAGTAATATTGAAAACCAGTACTTAACTAAATAATCTACGGCAGGGAAGATGCCCAGATAAGTAAGTTCTGAAGGTGCTATCCCAACACTAATGCCTATAACTACTATAAGCACAAATATAAAGAGCATTATAACCCACGAGTAAATGTTTGGCCTGAAAGTAAGCTTTGGCTCCTTGAGCATGCTTATTGAAATTATAATAAAAAGAACTCCTGAACCGACGTAAATTATAAGTTGTACAAATGCAATAAGGGGATAACCCAGTATCATAAAAAATGCCGCGTTAACTAGACCAACAAATGCCAAAAATATTGAGGAATAAACCAGAGATTTGTACGTTACAGTAAGATAAGCAAAGATTATTGAAGCTACACTCAGTACAAGCAAAGCAATGTCTAGGAAAGGACTTCCCAAAGTTACTACGGAACTGGCAAATATTTCAAGGAGCGGGCTCATAACTTACACCTCTTTTAAGATCGGCTTTAGAGACAACCTTTTTTGCGTTTTTATAAGGTTCTTCTGGAGGCTTTAAGTACTCTTCGTATGAAGGTCTGTAATCTTTATCTTTTTCAAAAGCCACATCGTGAACCTGTGTAGGTATGAATGCGTCTACTGGGCAAACGTCTACACAAAAGTAACAGAATATGCATTTTCCCCAATTTACCACTGGCCTTTTAGTCCTTTTAGGTCCTTTTGTTTCTTTTTCACCTTCAGGAGCAGGTAGAGTTTTACCTCCTTCACCTATTATCCTAGGCACCATGGTTATCGCTTCTGGAGGGCAAACCATTTCACACATGCTGCAACCTATGCATTTTTTGTCATCGACAGTAAAGAAACCTCTATAATTAGGTGGCAACTTCATTGTCTCAGCTGGATAATCTAAAGTCATCCTGTTGGGCTCTAAAAGATACTTGAAACCTTTTGCGAGAGCTTTTATATGGCCTGTAACTGGATCCCTAGGTTTTCTAACTTCATTCATCTTAAAAACTTCACCTCAACTATAGAAAGAATCACGGAAAGTACTGACAAGAGCAGAACATAGCTCCAACCAGACCTGACAGCCTGGTCTAACCTGTACCTCGGATAAACGGCTCTGAGGAAAACAAGAATAGCCATAACGATGAAAGCTTTTATAACAACTACTAACCCAGGTAAAAATAGACCATATAATGGGTTCATTACGTTTACATTTAATGGCCACCAGCCTCCCAAGAACAGAAGGCTGAAAATAAGGCTAAAGTTATAAAGCTCTACATACGGCGTTGCCATCCCAACGCCAAAGAAAAGAGCTGAATATTCTGTGAAAAGACCAAGCACTAACTCGCTGTCTGCTTCCGTTATATCAAATGGAAACCTGCCTGTAGTTCTTATCATAACTATAAGCATCGTTAACGCTGCCAAAGGATTCAGAATTATGCCAGGTAAGAAATTCAGTTGGCTTTGTACTGCGCTTATATAATTGTATGTTCTAAAGATGACAATCATAGAAACAACAGAAAGAAGGAAAGGAACTTCATAAGATATAAGAAGGAACCCTTCTCTCAAAGCCCCTATAAACGAGAATTTGTTATCGCTAGCCCATCCTACAATTATTGCAAATATAGGGGTAATTATTATCAGCGCTACAGAAAAAAGTATTGTATAGTAACTTGGGAAAAGAGCAGAATAATATGGTCCTACTGGTATAAATATAAGCGCTATGGTTGCAAACGCAAACATAAGGCCTGGCGCAAGTATAAAAGCTAATTTGTCTGCTTTCTCAGGTATTATAGCTTCTTGGAAGCTATACCTTAACAGATCCGCAAGCGATTGAAGTGCACCGCCTATTTTCTTTGAAACCCAGAGAGGCCCAAACCTCATCTGAACCTTAGCCGCTATCTTACGTTCAAGCCATATTATAATAATAACTAAAACAAGTATAGTTACTAATCCTGGGAATATTATAAGGTAAAGAAGATCTTCTATTAGCCATATTATCAAAGGGATTGGTATGAAGTTCATTTACCTATCAGCCTCCGGAGGGAAGTAGTCTATACTGCCGTAAATTGTAGGTAGATCGGCAAGTCTGTGCCCTACAGCAACATGTGTAAAAAATGGAAGATTTCTGAAAGAAGGTGTAACCCACCTAAACCTGTAAGGATATTTATCACCTGTACTCTTTATATAAAAGAAAATCTCCCCTCTGCCAGCCTCAACCTTTGCGGTTGCTTCACCAGGTGGCGGCCTCATGTGAATCATAAAAGCTGGAAACATAACTCTTTTCTTTTCTTCATAATTCTTTTTCATCACGGGGTTTAACTGATTATAAATCTGATCAGCAATTATTTTTCCTTCAGGTAAATCTTTAAGTATCTGTCTTATCATTCTTATGCTCTGCTTAATTTCTTCTACCCTTATTAATAATCTGTCATACGCATCTCCGTTTTTCATCGTAGGAACTTCAAAATCTAGGTTAGGATAAGCTGCGTAAGGTTGATGCTTTCTTGTATCATAGTACACTCCTGAAGCCCTTAGGTTTGGCCCTACTACACCCAACGATATTGCATCTTCTTTCTTTAGAACCCCAACATTTATGGTTCTGGCTTGAACCACTGGATTTTTAACCCATATATCTTCATAATCTTTTAACCTTCTTTCCATGTATTGTAAAACTGTTTCTGCCCTCTCTTTAAAACCATTAGGTATATCCCACCTAACGCCCCCAGGTATAATATAAGATGTCGTTATCCTTGCTCCAGTAAGCATCTCCATAAGATCTATAAAAGGCTCCCTATCTCCAAAAGCCCACATATAAACCGTAGATGAACCTAAAAATATACCAAATATTCCTATGCCATAAAGGTGGCTTGTGATTCTATTTATCTCTGCTACAAGGCTTCTTAGGTATTGTGCTCTAGGTGGAGGTTCAATGCCCAGAAGCTTTTCAACTGCTAAAACATAGGCTAGGTTTGCGTGAACTGTATCCGGAAGCATTATTCTTTCTACTATAGGAATAGCTTTTATCCACTCTCTCCTTTCGCTTAACCATTCGCTTGTTCTATGAACAAAACCTATATCTGGGTCGACCTTAACGATTATGTCCCCATCCAACCAAACTTTTATCCTCATATGCCCAGAGCCTGGATGGGATGGACCTATTTGCAGTATTATGTATTTCTCACCTTCAACGTTTATGTTTTGAAGATCATCTATGTTAAATATTTTTTCACTCATTCAATAAACACCTTAAATATTTCAACAAATTCACTCTGTTGTATGTAAAATCCTTTCTCATTGGCCACGTTTCATAAAATTCTTCAGGTAACAATAGATACCTAAGATCAGGATGACCTTCAAATATAATACCAAACATTTCAAAAGCCTCTCTTTCATTAAAAATCGCGCTTGGCCATATTTTAACAAGGGAAGGAACAGTAACTGGCGGTTTTTTACTGGCAAAATTTCCCTGCGCTTCATTCTGGTTTACTCGCTCTGGCTTTTTTACTGGGAGCGTTAATGCAAGATTTATGCCCTTTAAATCTTCTACCGAATAGCTAGAAACGTGCCAGATAACTTCTACTTTATCAGGATAATCGACACCAGTAACAGAAACCACGTGGTCAAAACCCAGGTTTTTTAGTGAACTAGCCGCATCGAAAATCTTAACAGGATCTTCTATTATAATTTTATAGTTCGCCTTTTTCTCGTCTATAACTACATTTGCTGAAATTTTTAAAAGTTCATCTTTTATGTTCATTTTTTACACCTAACAAAGAATCTTTTTCGCGTTTTATCTTTTCTTGGATGAGCAATACTGCTCTAGCCAGCGCCTCAGGCCTAGGGGGGCAGCCTGGCACGTAAGCATCAACAGGTAAATATTCGCTGGCAACTATCGTATTATAACTGTTAAAGAATATGCCGCCATCCATTGCACAAGCGCCCATCGCTATTACCCATTTGGGACTCGGCATCTGTTCATATACTCTTTTTACAACCTTAGCCATTTTTATGGTTGTTGTACCTTCTACAACAAGCAAGTTTGTTTGTCTAGGGCCTCCAAAAGGTAGAAACCCTAACCTTTCAAGGTCAAAACGTGGAGAAGCGGCAGCAGCAAATTCGGCCCCACAACATGATGTCATCAAGTGTACGGGCCAAAGGGAAAAATCTATTCCCCAGCTTAAAGTTTTTTTCATTAACTCGCTTTTGTTTAAAAATTCTAAAGCTTTTCTTGCAACCTCATCAAGATTTCCTAAAAATATTAATCCTTCGGCATCAGCCATTTTTTAAGCACCTTCGCCTCTTTTAAGGCGAATAAAAGGCTGGGGACAAATATTATGACAGATAAAACAAAAACAACATAAGATAAAACGTGAAGGTATAAAAGAATCGTAAACAAAACAACGAATACAGGTTCTGTTAGCATAAATACAAGCAGGTAAGGGTAATACTGCATCATATATAATCCTCTAGCTCTTCCTAACTCCTCGTTTCCGCTTTCAAATCTTTTGGTTTTGGCTTTACTCTCCCCTTTTGAAAGAGCAAGACCTATCGCAACAGCTAAATATGATATGGCGATGCCGATTATAATGGTGACCGCAATGTCCAAGTATACGCCGGCCCAGCCAGTTGTCATTGTGTTAATTATTTAATTTTGATGTTTATTAATCTTTTCTGCAAATAATTTTAATAAATTGGATTTTTTACCTTTGATTTTTATAAAATTTTAACGCTACAAAAATATTTATTAAAAAGACGGCCAGCTGTTTTAAAAAATCAATCACGAGCATTTAAAATTGATTGGACAACTTTGTAGTCTTCTAGATATTCATGGTAATCGTTAACTGGCGTCTCAAAGATCATCGGTCTGTCTTCTATGAGCCTTTTCTCTTTAAATAAATTTTTAAACCCTTTTATTCCTATAAAGCCTTTCCCTATTCTTTCGTGTCTATCAGAACCAGACCCTAGACCGCCTTTTGAGTCATTAAGGTGTATTAACAATACTTTTTTTAGACCTATGTGTTTATCCAGCTCACTAATTGTTTTTTCAAGTCCCTTCTGAGTTGCTATGTCATATCCTGCAGCAAATGCATGACATGTATCAAAACAAACGCCCACTCTATCACTTCCTATATTGCTAATTATTTCACCAATATCTTCAAACCTTGATCCTACGCTATTTTTTTGTCCTGCCATATTCTCTAAAAGAACATAGCAGTCGCATGAGATAGAATTTATTGCTTTTTTTACAGCATTTATAACCCTTGTTTTTCCTTTTTCTAAACCTACTCCCAAATGACTCCCAACGTGAACAACTACATATTTTAGCTGCAACTTTTTTGCTCTTTTTAATTCTTCAACTAACGATTGAATAGACTTTTCATATATATCATCTTTTGGAGAAGCCAGATTTGGTAAATATGGCATATGGGAATTAATAGAGTAAAACCCAGCGCTTGCATCCAAAAAATTTTTTACTTCATCTTCTCTCAGTGCGGGATAATTCCATCCTCTAGGGTTTCTCGTAAATATCTGGAATGCCTCAAAACCCAGTTCTTTTGCACGCTCTGCTGATTTTGAGAGTCCACCTGTTATAGGCATATGAGCACCTATTATAATTTTCATATTAATTTTGTATTTTAAAAAATAAAAATAAAAACTTAACCTTTTAAGTTTTATTTTTTAAAGTTGCACGAACTGCCATAATCTTACGTACAGTTTTTAGATGCGTTTATTCGGAAAATAGTTGCAAAGGATTTTTATCATATTAGCAACATTAGCCTGACGTCTAGCATGCGCCCCACAGACAAAGCCTCGTTTATCGTTATTTTACTAGATTAGAGCGCTAGCCTTAATCTTCAAGGCTTAGTGGATTCTAATATCGAAGCCTGACGGATCGTCAAATAGCTTTTGCCATAGCATGCTACGTTGTTTACGGAACTCTTTCTTTATTTTCAGGATGAGTTTATTCCTGTTCCTCCCTGTTTAGAGTATTAAAAGAAGTGTTAGGATCTTCTGAGACTTTTGATTAAGGTTTGCTTCCTCTTCTTCTTAGCTTTGGAATTTTTCTCTACGTTGGGCAGTACAATGTAATACCTTTTTTGAATTAAACATTTTTCTACAAAGTGGGTTATTCATACCCTCAAAAAGGGACTTCTGCCCTATTAATCCCATAAAGTTAAAAACCGATCTTTCAATTTTTTAGCATGGGATTAAAGATAGCTCTGTTTTCTGGAGGTAAAGATTCGGTTTACTCAGCCATACTTTTCTGGCCTGTTGATCTTTTTGTTGTTTTTGATTACGATTTTATTGGATTAGCTTCGCCACATTTGATCAATCTTAGAAAGTCCATAGAACTAGCGGAAGCTCTCTCAGTGCCTGTTACTGTTCTTAAGATTCATAAAGGATCCGCTATGAAAGAACAGATTGATTTTTTCAGAAAGATAAACGCTTCTAAGATAATTGCCGGCGATCAGGGAGTTAAAGACCACTTAGATTATTTCAGTAAAATAGCAGAAGAAGCTGGTGCTGAGTTAGAAGAACCCCTTTGGGCTAAAGATCCTGTTAAATTACTTAAAGAAGAGGCTTCAAGGTTTTCATTTTTAATAATAGGAGTTAAAAATGGTCTTGAAAGCTTGTTATGTAAAAAGGTAAGTAGGGAAAACGTTAACGATTTTTTAAGAACGCTAGAGAAGATGAAATTAAACCCTATAGGAGAAGCTGGCGAATACCATACGTTTGTTTATAATATCTACGAGCTTGGTGTTCAAATAAAAGTTAGATGCAAGCAAAAAATTGCGATAAATGGATATAAAATAGCTTTTTTAGAGTGATGTTTAAGAGATGCAAACTTTATCAAAATTAGGCTAAAATATGGAGTCGCATAAAAAACCTAGGCTTTTCGTTATACCTTTTGAACAAGATGATCCTAAAAAATGTACTGCTGAAAAATTAAAGAAGTTTGGATTGGTTGTCTTTACTAGCAAGCCTGTTGGTATTGTCTTAAATCCATTTAGCGAGATACTAATAAAACAAATGCCTGAAGATGAAGCTATTTATTCCCTTAAAGGAATTACAGCCATAGATGCAAGCTGGAAAAAAAGAGAAGAATGGGGGATGAAGTTTTTAAACCGTTATGCAAGAAGGCTACCATTACTTATCGCTGCTAATCCAATAAATTATGCTAGGCCACATATGCTTTCGACAGCAGAAGCTCTTGCTGCTGTTGTATACATAATGAACAATATACAACTGGCAGAAACCTTGTTAAGTAAATTTAAATGGGGGCCTAATTTCATAAAGCTTAACCAAAGAGCTCTTGAAGTTTATAGGAAAAGTAATGACATAGTCTCAGCAGAAAAAGAAGTATCTGAAAAATACGTTGAATATTTTAGAATTTGATTAAAAAATCTGCTGTTACGCGTTTTTACAAAAAATATTTTTTAAACGATTTGAGTTTATAGTTCTTCTTCTAAATCTTCTTCCCACTCTTCCTCTTCCCAGTCTTCATCTTCTTCCCAGTCTTCTTCCCATTCTTCGTCTTCTTCCCACTCTTCGTCTGACATTTTTCCTCGCGTTTAGGATAGGCTTAAACCAAAAATATAAACGTTACTAATCAATTAATCTGAGGTTCTACAAACAAAACATTATTCACTATATTTTTTGTTGATGTTGTTTATTAAATGAGGAAGATCTTCTATAAGATTCTTAGGAGCCATATTCATCCTTAATGGGTTTAAAAACCTTCCAAACGGCTCTATAACCCTTGTTATATAACCGTGCTTAAGCAGTTCGATAAAAGCAGCTTCTGCGCTTACTTTAAAAGAAAGCGTAATAAAGTAAGATGCGCTTTTGCTTTTCAATATTTCTTCATCAAGCTGTTTCTCAAACCACTCTCTTGTCTTTAATGATTCGGCCCAGTATCTTTTGAATTCTTCTGTGTTCTTTAAGGCCTCGAGTGCGACTGATGCAGAAAACGAAGAAACAGGAAATGGAGACTGAAGCTTTCTAAGAACTTTAGCGAGCTCTCCTTGGGTTAAAGCATAACCAATTCTAAGCCCAGCTAATCCATAAGCTTTTGAAAAGGTTCTTAAAATTATTAGATTATCATAATTATGAAAAAGATCGTTGTTGGTTACGCCAGAAATTTCCGCATATGTTTCATCGAGGACTAAGACTAAATTTCTGTTATCTAAAAGTTCCTTTATCTGTTCTTTGGGAATTATATGACCGGTTGGGTTGTTAGGGTTGCAGACAAATACTAGATCTGGCGAGTTTTCTTGTATAGATTTTATGTTTAATAACGTTTCGTTAACATATTCATCTGTTATTACGGTTAGACCATAATTTATGGCAGCTATTTTATAATATGAATAAGTAGGGTTGTGGAGAAAAATTTTTGCGTTTCCTTCAAACATTTTGAAGATTAACTCTATCATCTGATCAGCTCCATGAGATAATATAACGCTTTCTTCATCTACGCCGTTTAATTTAGCTAAATTTTCTGTGAGTTTGTTTGTTACTTCTTTTGGATACAACCTTAAGTCAATGTTTTCAAGCGCCTTTACTGCAAGCTTTTTTATGAACTCTAAAGGAACAAAAAGATTCTCGTTTGATTGCAGGTTTAAAAAATGTTTATCCCCAACTAGCTTCTTCGCTTCTTCTGCTGAAATACCAGATTTATAAACAGGCGTTATATGCCATTTTTTTAAATTGGCTTTCCAGCTCAAGAATTTTTCCACCTCTTTTCAGAAATTTTCATAGCGCCAAGATGAGCTGGAAACCCTTCATAGTTTGCAAGTCGAATTACGTGATCTTTCATTCTTTTCCAACCCTCCTGGTTTATTTTTTCAATAGTTATTGATGTTAGAAAATTGTAAACGTTTAGTCCAGAATAAGATCTTGCAAATCCCATAGTAGGAAGTGTTGAGTTAGGACCTATGCCGTAGTTACCCGCAGAAAACGGCGTATTTATAGTAATCGTTCCTGCCTTAATATCTTTCTTGTATTCTTTAAAAATTTCTTCTGCCCTCATGCTTTCTATAGAAAGATGTTCTGGTGCATATTCTGCTACAAAATTAACTGCGTCTTTTAAATTATCAAAAATTATTATTGCGCTGTATTTTTTTGTGTTTTCAATCATATAAGAACGCCTTGGCTCTGGTAGCTGTTCTATTATTAGGTCTGCATACTGTGAGACCTTAGCTGCAAATTCTTCTGAGGTTGTCACAAGAACCCCCGCTGAATCTGGACCATGTTCAGCCTCGTTTACTAAATTCCACGCTACAACTTCAGGATCTGCGTTTCCGTCACTGAGTATCATGCCTTCAGAAGGCCCTGCAGGTAAATCAAACTTTACAGAATCACAAGCGATCATTTTCGCTAAAAATGTATAAGGTCCTCCAGGTCCTGCCACTATATCTGTTTTCTTTATAGTTTCTGTGCCATAAGCAAAAGCTGCTATGGCATGCGCACCACCAACAGCATAAACTTCTTTCACTCCCATCATGTATGCTACAGCAGCTGTAGCTTTATCTATGTGCATCTCTTTATCAACAGGTGGTGTAGCTAAAGCTATCCTTTTAACACCAGCGACTTTAGCAGGAGCAATAAGCATCACGGCAACAGATGGAAAACTACCCTTTCCTGATGGAACATATAAGCCAGCAGAATTAACAGGTACAAAGTACATTCCTGCAAAGACACCCTTATCTGTCTGTATTTGAAACTCTTTTGGCATCTGTCTTTTATGAAATTTAGTTACGTTTTTTATCATATATTTTAAACTGTTTTTAAGATCCTGGGATAAAGATAAGTAGTCTTTCTTTAATTCTTCTTCGCTAACGATAAGCTCTGAAGCGTTAACTTTTTTCCCATAAACGGATGATAAATAATCTGTTATAGCTTTGTCGCCTCGGTTCTTGACGTCTTCTATAATGTTCGCTACATCTTTTTTTAAATTGAAAATTTCATTTTTAGACCGTTCCATTATTTTTCTTAATTCTTCTTCTTTTATTTGGTTAAAATAAATAATCCTGAAATACGGCATGCAATGATCTTTAATTTTGTGCTTATAAAACGTTGCTTTTAAGCATTGTTAGTTTTAATATTTTCAAGAATATTCGAAACGCAGTTAGATTATCAGTTACATAAACTGAGTTAAATCCAAAGTCGTTTTTAGTTGTTCACCAAAGTTTTTTCTTATAAAGCTTATTAAAATGCGGGGGGTGGGATTTGAACCCACGAAGGCCTACGCCAGCAGGTCTTGAGCTTAGGCATCTTCTGCCCCCATCGACCTGGCTAGGGGACCCCCGCATGAATTGTTTTTTGCCCTAAATTTATATACATTTGCCTAACTTTATTTTTAAAATGAAATATAAAGAGTTTGGAAATAGCGGTACAAAAAACTCTGTAATAGGCATGGGAACTTATTATGATCCTTTATGGATTGTTACAGCCAAGTTAGGATGGTTAAGAGATGCAGAGAAAAAAATTCAATCGTTAAGGGCTGGTCTTGATGCTGGAATAAACATAATAGATACAGCCGAGTTATATGGCTCAGAACCTTTAGTTAAAAAAGCCATAGAAGGTTATGCACGGAATAAAATATTTTTATCAACAAAGGTGTGGCCTACGCATTTAAAAAGGGAAAGGTTATTTAAAAGTCTTGAGAAATCCTTACAAAGACTAGGAACAAGGTATATAGATCTTTATCTGATCCACTTTCCCGGCAGCAAAGATTCTAATAGAGAGGCGTTGCTTGCTATGGAAGATGCTGTAGAAAGTGGCTTGATTAAATTTATAGGATTGAGCAATTTTAACCTTAAAGATATAATAGAAGCCAGAAAAACGCTTAGGAAAAACGATATTACAGCAATACAAAACCAGTATAATCTTAAGCACAGGGAACCTGAAAAAGATTTACTGCCTTATTGTGAGAAAGAAAAAATAGCTTTTATGGCGTATTATCCTTTAGCTCATGGAAAGCTTATAGAAGATAAAAATATAATTGATATTTCAAAAAAGTTAAAAATAACACCTGCACAATTGTCAATTTTATGGCTTTTAAGATGGAACTCTGTTTTTCCAATACCACGCGCTTCAAGGCCTGAACATGTAATTGAAAACGTAAAAGCTGTGGATATAGAAATTCCTAAAGAAATTTTAGATAAAATTTGATGCAAACGTCTGTTCAGGCCCTAGAAAGGGCGAGGTTTGTCATTTGCTTTGTCAAAAACAGAAGCTAGAAAACTTGTACAAATTTATTGAGAAGCTTATTCAAAACAGCCTTTTAGTTTTCTATAGCTGTTAATCAAGCTTTCTGGTATTACCTTTGTATCTGCAATAACAGGCATGAAATTCGTATCACCCCTCCAACGAGGTACTAGGTGAAAGTGCAGGTGTTCATAACCAGCACCAGCATCTATACCCAAGTTTACTCCTAAATTAAAACCATTTGGCGACATAGTCCTTTGGTAACAGTTTTCTAGCTTTTTTAAAAGATCTAATACTTCAATTATTTCATCATTGTTAAGTTCTGAAAATTTAGTTATGTGCCTATAAGGAACAAGCATTATGTGACCGTTATTATAAGGATATTTGTTCATTACAATAAATATTTTATTTCCCCTGTAAACTATAAGGTTTTTCTCATCCTGCGACTTGTCTTCGCTTATCATATCGCAAAAAATGCATCTTTGCGATCTCTCAGTTACACCCTTTAATCTCCAAGGTGCCCAGAGTATTTTCAAAATCCTTCACGTAATATTTATTTTAGTGGTTTTTAAGTATATGGGGAGCCTATTCGTAGATTGAACCTTGACTCAAGCCTTTTTTCCATTTCTTCATAAAACTTGATGAGTTGGGGTGTTAAAGATGGTTTTACGTTCGCTAAAGCTTTTTCAAAATCTTCGCTATTTATTATAGTAGATCCTCTGCTTATTGCGCTTATGCCAGCCTCTCTAACTACAGATTTTATGTCGGCTCCAGAATAACCTTCTGTTAATGCGGCTATTTTGCTTATATCTACGCTGGGATCAAGCTTGGTGTTTTTTAACAAAATTTTTAAAATCTCCTCCCTTTCTTGCATATTAGGTGGCCTAACGTATATAAGAAGGTCAAACCTGCCAGGTCTTAAAAGCGAAGGGTCTATAAGGTCTGGCCTGTTTGTTGTACCAATTAAAAATACCATGTCCTCAGGTTGAAGCGAATCTATGGAGGTTATGAGCTGACTGACCAAAGATTCAATTGCTTCGTATTCTCCTCCTCTAATTTTAGTTATCGAGTCGATTTCATCAAACAAAATTATAGATGGGGCCGATGATTTCGCTTTTCTAAAAATCTCTCTTATGGCCTTTTCCGATTCACCTACCCATTTGCTAAGTATTTCAGGTCCTTTTATTGTTATCAGGTTTGCTTTACTTTCATTAGCTAATGCTTTTGCCATTAAAGTCTTACCGCATCCAGGGGGACCATAAAGCAAAACGCCTCTGGGCGGCTCTATTCCAACGCTTTTAAATTTCTCTATATTTTTTATGGCTTCAACAAAGTTAAGTCTGAGCTTTTTTAAAACGTCCTGATAACCCCCTATATCGTTCCATGTAACTTTTGGCACCTCAAAATAAAGTTCTCTTAATGCAGTAGGAACTATCTGTCTATACGCTTGCATAAAATCTGCATCATTTACTTTTATTTCGTTGAGCTTCTCTTCCGTTAAAGCTTCACCTTCCAGAACACGTGGCGCGACCCTTCTTATCGCATTGAAAGCTGCTTCTCTGCAAAGTGCTGCCAAATCTGCGCCGGTATAGCCTGCTGTCATCCTTGCATATTTCTTAAGATCTACATCTTCAGCTAAAGGCATTCCTCTAACATGGATCTTTAGTATTTCAAGTCTACCATCCTCATTTGGAACTCCTATTTCAATCTCCCTGTCAAACCTGCCAGGTCTTCTTAAAGCAGGGTCTACATCTTCTATTCTGTTTGTTGCGCCTATAACTATGACATCACCCCTGTCTTTTAATCCATCCATTAAAGTAAGAAGCTGAGCTACAACTCTAACTTCTGCTTCTCCAAAAGCCTCGCTCCTTTTTGGAGCAATAGAATCTAGCTCATCTATGAATATTATTGCCGGCGCATTCTTTTTTGCTACCTTAAATATTTCTCTAAGTTTTGCTTCTGTCTCTCCATAATATTTGCTCATTATTTCTGGTCCGTTTATAGAGAAGAACTTAGCGTTTGTTTCATTAGCTAATGCTTTTGCCATTAAAGTCTTACCGCATCCAGGGGGACCATAAAGCAAAACGCCTCTGGGCGGCTCTATTCCAACTTTCTTGAAAAGCGATGGATATTTAAGTGGAAGCTCTACCATTTCTCTGAGCGTCTGCAGTTGCATTTTTAAACCTCCTATATCTTCGTAAGTTACCTTTGTTTCAACAGTTTTCTTACTTTTTTCTATAGAGACAACAGTTTTCTGAGTTATAAGGACAACACCATTAGGATCTGTCCTACTTATAGTAAAAGTAATGTTGGATCCTAAAACGTTTACATTAAAAGAATTACCTTCTACCACTAAAAAATTGTTAAGCTTTTTCTTAAATATCGTTTTAAGGGCTTTGTTTTGTAACTTAAACTCTTTGTTAGAAACTTCAAAAAACACTTTTTTTGCTTCTGCATATTCTGCTTTTTCGATTTTTACTCGTTCATTAAGAGCCGCACCTGCATTGCTTCTTAAGGTAGAATCCATCATTATTATGTCTTCTTTGGATTCTTCGAGAATAGGATAAGCAAAAGCCGCGGCTTTTCTTTTCCCTGTTATAGTAACAGCATCACCGCTTTTTATTCCAAGAGTTTGAAGATATTTTTTAGGTATTCTAACTCTACATTTCCCAATATCTCTTTCATAGGGTTCAGAAACCCTTAACTCAATAGCAGGCATTTGAGTCGTCTCAACATAACTAACATATATATTTATTTAACTTGACTGAATTTTTTATTTAACTTTATGGGGTTAAGAGGATGAAATTCCCTTTATAGAAAGATTTTTTGAGTAAGTAAAGGAGATTTTTTGCCTCCAAACCTATGGGAAAAATAGTAAACAAACACTGCTTAGGAGAAAGTCTCAGGATAGAATGTTTAAGTGAAAAGTAAGATCTCTAAAACCAGGCTTGTCGTCCTTAACTGCCTCCTTATTGAAGCTAAATTGTTAATGTTAAGTAGGTGACGTGTTTTATGAAAGAGAAATTGAAATGCTTTCCTCTCAAATGAAACAACCTCTAATAAAGATGCTTCATAACAACGTGATAGCTCTCTCAAAGTTAAAGGAAAAGGCCTCAAAAGTAAGCAGGATAAAATTCGTCAAGGGTGTGCATTCAATTCCTTTGATACAGTACGGCTTAACTTATTGGATCAAAAAGGATAATAAAAAGTATCTATATACGCGTTAGAAATTAGAAACTTATAATAATAAAAAGTCATAATAAACAAGGTGACCTACTTCGTAACGACAAGGTACTCAAAAGTCGTATTTCACGATAATATATATGCTCTTGAGAAAAGCTATTCAGTGAAAATATTTACGAGACCTCCACAGGAGTATTCATAACGCCTTGAAGAGAAAGGCTAGCACTAATGTTAAGGTTTGTTAAGACGACAGGAGTTTGTCCAATTTGTATAACATGAGCTTAACGTGTCTGAGTTAGCTTGCCTCTCTTGTAACTTAATATTCGACAAGGATGTGACTTACATAATCGTAATATTGAAGGATGAGCTTTTTCTTATGGAAAGTATACTAGATTTCCGACTATAATTTTGCCAAGATTATGGAATACTTTTCTCACATAGCAGCTTGAGGAACCTTGATGCGCTTCAGTAAGGGCTGAGTAATTCGCATTTAGTGCAGCATATCATGTTTTCCTCTAGAGCTTAAGTTTGAATGATTTTAGCAATTTTTCCGCGATTTTTAAGGCTTGAACCGTTTCATAAACGTCATGCACTCTAACTATATTAGCTCCACGTTCTACACTTATAATTTCCGCCGCTAAGCTTCCGGGCAATCTTTTCGCAGGGTCTGTTTCTCCTGCCACCTTCCCTATAAAGGATTTTCTAGAGATCCCTATAAGTAACGGTTTATTAAAATAAGATTTAATGTTTGTAAGGTTATCAAGAACCGTGATATCCCATTCGGCGCTTTCTATCCAAGTAGGCCTAATAAACCCTATGGCAGGATCTATTATTATGCGTTCTTCATCTATTCCTTCATTCAAAGCCTTTTTTATTGTTTCTTCTAAATTTTTTTTAACGTATTCTGCAGGGTCAACCTTTTCACTTGGAACACCATGAGCAACAGCTATTACTGAAGCTGAATAGTCTTTTGCGATTTTTAATGAGTTAGGATCAGAGAAACCCGAGATATCATTTACTATAGTTGCTCCCATGTTGAGAGCAACGCTCATTACCTTGCTCCTTTGAGTATCAATCGATATTTCTAAATCTAGTGCAAGATCTTTTAGAACATTCATAGCTTTTTTAACTCTTTCAAGCTCAACTTCTTCTGGCACAAATGTTTTTTTGTAAGGCGCTGTACTCATACCTCCTACATCTATTATCTTTGCACCATGTTTTGTTGCGTCCAACACAAAATCCTCTATCTCTTTAACTGAACTTTTTACAGAACCTGGGAAAAAAGATTCAGGGCTTGTATTTAGCACTAACATTATAACAACCTCGTTAAGATTTATTCTGAGCTTTCTCCCAATCTTGAACAATTTTTAATTATTTATGATATTTCTGCCTTTCTTTCTTCTCTTGGCCTTACCTTTACTATCCCAAAATGAACAGCACAAGATATGCAGTAATATTTAGTTACCACCGTATATGGAACATAAGCGCCTTTAGCCTGCAATTCTTTAGCTAATGCGGCATCAACTAAAGGTACTCTAACAGTTACTTTTTTAGCTTTATCTCTTGGTACCCTTGCTCCGCATTGGCTACATGTAACGTACTCATTTCTACCCTTAGAGCCTTTGTCCCTTCCTCTGCTTTTTCTTTTCTTAGGCAAGACATATTTTTGTTAAATAACGGCTTTTTAACTCTTTCGGATATACTCTTCTGTTTGTTTTATTTCCAAATTATTACACCCCATTTCCAACATATCAAAGAATGACTGTTTAATTATCTCCTTTTTAGGAAGCCTCTTATAGTATTATAACTGCTGGAGTTACAAGCCTTTCAACATCACATGCTCCGTGTGGCCTTATGAAGTTGTACAAGTGTATAAATTCATCAACAAAAATCGAAGTACTCAGATGTAGGAGTTGGATAAACTCCATAGCCAACTATAAATATAGAAGGGTATTCATACACTATTAACAATAAACCCTTCCACTAGGATCCTTTATTTCGTGCCAATCAACGTGTTACAATGAATTTGAGCATTCTCTCTCATACCTTATCCACTTCTTTCTGTGCCACTTTTTAGGCTCATTCATTGCAAGTCCCTCCTGCTTTAACACATAATTTATTTTCATATGGTTTATCTTTAATCCATACTTTTGTTTTATTATGTTCTCCAAATAGCTGGCGCATGATTTAAATTGTCCATAGGCTTCGATAATAACTTCTTCGGTAACGCTTGCTTTATGCCTTCCAACTTTCTTCAAAACTGGCAAACTTCCATTCTTCTTGTATAAAGAATATATCTGCTGTACTCTCCTTACAGAAATTCCTTAAACAGCAGTTATTTCTTCATTCTTTAACTTGACTTCAATCTTTTGCTTAACTATCCACTTTATTTAGTCATCTGTAAGCATGCTATGCTTATACTTCTTTAACATATTTATCCAAAATTTGCTCAAACGTACTGCTAGCTTATGGGGGTGAAATAATTGTTTGATAAGAGATACAGAAAAGCATTGCCGATAAATTAATAAGCAGCTCACATGGGTACTCCGAGCATTAGGGCGGCTTCATTACCTCGCAACGCGGATTTCCTACTTCTACTAGGAAACTTACTATCCATCACTTTCCATAAAGTTAGGTAATTTTGCCTCTTAACCCCCACAAAATTAAAAATTAAATTAATGTTGATTGCCCTTTTTCAGTTTCTGAATGTTTCTCAAATTCACTTTCAAGAACGTATTTAACTTTTCGAGCCTTTGCTGACCCAATAACTTCAGCTAAAGAAGTTTGTGGCGCGTTTAACACTTTTATTGGTGTTCCAAAACGTGCTAAAAGTCTTTCAGCAAGCTTTTCTCCAATCCCAGGAAGGGAAGCGATTATGTTTATCTGTTGTTCTTTAAGGCTCTGTCCTTTTTCTTTAACTATATTATGAGGTCTCCCTTCTTTATGGAGGTTGTAAACAAGCCTTTCTATAAAAATGGCGCTCTCATTTAATGAAGGTACAAAAATTAGCTTAACAGGAAAATTAATAGTAAGCGAAGCAATCGCCCCGTAATAAACTTTAACGTTATTTACCAAGCTAGGAATGATTGTTATGTCGCCTTCTACCAAAAGTATTGGTTGTTTATAAACATTCGAAAGGTCGTTAATTTGTCTGAAAAGTCTACCGTCAAAAAGAGATGATATAAAATCGTTTATAGTTTTCCTCTCTATAGCCACCTCATCAGAAAGCACGTAATCACCAACAGCTAGCTGTTCGAATTTAACATCAAGTCCCAACTCTTTTAAAAGAGAAGGTAGTGTTGAAGCTGCTTCCCTGTTATCAGCTATTATAGATGTCAACAATAAGTTTCTTATAAAACAGGTTTAATGATTTTTACTATAACTTTTTGCTATAACTGTTTTGCTTTATAACTTAATATCGCCATTTTTAAAACCTTAACGGGAAGCGCTACACATTTTATTCTGTTTGGCCCTAGCTCTTTAATCCCTAACTCGTTCATTATGTCTTTCTCGCTTAAATTTAAGGCGTCGTCTAAATTTGTTCCTTTTACCATTTCGGTAAGAATAGACGATGATGCTATCGAAAGAGCGCAACCACTTCCCTCAAAGCTTATTTTTTCTATCTTGTTTCCATTTACTTTTAGGTAAATTTTTACGCTGTCCCCGCACGTAGGGTTACTATCTCCATATTCTGAATCATAAAAATCAAGCTTCCCTTTGTTACGTGGGTTCTTATAATGATCCATTATATTTTCATAAAAGAAATAGCTCATACCATTTTCACAAGTTCTTCTAATGCGACCTTTAACTTATCTATTTCTGAAAAAGTATTGTAAAAATATAGGCTGGCCCTTGTTGTTCCGTTCAAAAAACCTAGTTCTTCTTGCAACGGCTGTGCGCAGTGCCAGCCCGACCTTACTGCAATGCCTTTCATATCAAGAAAAGCTGCAACATCATGAGGATGAATTCCTTTTGTTTCAAATGCTACAAGCGCAGCTCTATTCTTTTGTGGACCGACATACCTAAGGCCTTTTATCTTCTCAACCGCTTCTAAAAGATATTCTGCAAGTTTTTTTTCATAATGAGCTATTTCATCTATTCCTATTTTTTTAATGTACTTTACAGCTTCAGCTAAACCTATCGCACCAACATAGTTTGGTGTACCCGGTTCAAATTTCCACGGAATGTCATTCCAAGACTGACCTTCTTTGTGAACCTCCTTCACCATTTCACCGCCTGTAAATGGAGGTTCGAGATCTTCTAAAAGCTCCTTTCGCCCATATAATATTCCAATGCCTGTAGGTCCAAGCATTTTATGCCCTGAAAAAGCGTAAAAATCAGTTCCAAGCTCCCGTACATCTACTTTTAAGTGCGGCGCCGCTTGAGCACCATCTATCAAAACTAAGGCTCCGCTTTCTTTGGCCTTTTTAACGAGTTGTTTAGCTTCTACGATAGTACCAGCTACATTAGAAACGTGAGTAAAGGCAACTACCTTGGCATCCTGAACCTTTTTTTCATAATCTTCTTCATCGATCAAACCTTCAGGCGTAACTTTAACAAGTTCAAGTTTTAATCCTGCTATCTCTGAAATCTTTCTCCATGGCAGAAGATTACTATGGTGTTCCAGAAAAGTTGTAACAACTTTGTCCCCTTTTTTAAGCTTTTGGAGGAGTGAATAAGCTACTAAATTAATCGAATCTGTTGTGTTCTTCGTAAAGATTATTTCGTTTTCAGAAGCATTTATAAAGCTTGATATTTCTTTTCTTGACTGTTCGTACTCTTCAGTAATATTTTCAGCTATTTTGTATATGCCCCTGTGAACGTTTGCGTTAAGAGTTTTGTAAATCAAGTTAATTTTTTCAATTACTTGTATAGGTTTCTGTGAAGTGGCTGCGTTGTCAAGGTATGCAAAATCTTTAAGGGATAAAATAGGGAAATCGTTTCTTATTTCATCTATGTGTTTTTCAATACTGTTCATTTGTAATCCCTAGTGCCTCTCTAATGTCGCTCAACATGTTTTTAGCTAAAAGCTTTATAGAATTTTCTCTAGAAAGACCTCTTGACATAAGGTAAAAAAGCTGGTCTTCGTCTATTGGAAATACTGCTGCCGAGTGTTTTGCATAAATATCATTTATCTCAAGTTCCATACCCGGTATATTCTGTACGCTTGAATCTTTACTAAGTAGCAGCGCTTTTTGCTCGATATATGAGTTTCCTTCTACGCCTTTAGCTGTATTTATTACTAACCCTTTATGTATTGTTTTTGAGTATTTCCTTACAACGCTTTTTTGGTACGAATTAGCAGAAGATTTCGATGCCATGAGCTTCATTATCACTGTGGAATCTGTTGATGAAGCTTCATCGAGATCATAGCCTAACTTTGCGTTAAATGAGCTCAAGAACCCCTGATTAAACGAATAAATCCTCTCTCGTGCGTACATTTTTCCTGAAATAAATGAATTAACGCTTACAGAGGCTTCATCTTCTAAAAAGTAATAAGCATTATAAAGAAAATTCCCTATTCCTTCTACTTTCTTTAGATGGTTAAATTTAACCCCTTTCTTTATAAAAAAAACAACTACTTCAGAAGCTAGATCTGTTGAATTTAAAGATAAAGAGTCATAAAGGGTCGAGTCTTTTTCTACTTCAACAATTTTGCTTAAAAAACCAGCACCTGATCCAAAAACTCTCTCAAACCTTGAATCGCTTAACAAGACAAACCTTTTAGCCCTCTGCGAAAAATAAAGGTTCAGAAAAGCATTTTTGTCGAACATGTCTTCACTGAGTTTAATTTCGCTTTCTACAAAGCTTACGTTATAGCTTTCTAACACGTTCGAATAACTAAGCGAAAAGGGGTCTATAGTCAAAGGAATGTAATTTCTTAGGAAAAGCTGATGCGTCTCATACGGAAATTTTTCAAAAGCTTCTTTTAATTTATCCTTTAATGTCGTGCTCATCCGACTGCCCCTGTTAACTCTAGCTCTATCAGCTTATATAGCTCTATAGCAAAATCTGGTGGTATTTCTTTAGCAAAATCACCAAGGTATCCAGTCACAATGAGTGACTGAGCTTGTTGCTCTTTTATACCTCTGCTCTGCAAGTAAAATAACTGTTGTTTGCCTATTTTACCTGCTGTAGCCTCGTGAACTATAGAAGAATCCTCTTCATAAACGTACTCGTAGGGGTAAGTTGTAGAGGTAGATTTTTCGTCAACCATTAATGAATCACACCTAACTGCTGCCTTGGCCTTTTCTGCACCCTTTCCTACCCATACCATTCCTCTATAGATTGTTTTGCCTCCTTTTAGCGAAACACCTTTTGATGATATAAGCGAACTAGTTTCTTTGTTAAGGTGATAAACCTTGCCCCCAGAATCTATAACCTGATTGTTTGTAGCAAGACTTAAAGAGTTTATAAAGCCTTTTGAACCTCTTCCAAACAGATAGATTGAAGGATATTTCATCGTAACCTTGCTTCCTATGTTTCCATCAATCCATTCCATTCTTCCGTTATCGTAAACATGCGATCTCTGGGTTACAAGGTTATATACGTTCTTAGACCAGTTTTGTATAGTCGTATATCTTACATGCGCGTCTTTTTTTACAACTATTTCTACTACTCCGCCATGGAGCGTGCTCTGGGAATAAACCGGAGCTGTGCATCCTTCTATATAATGAACCTCAGAACCTTCGTCGGCTATTATTAGCGTTCTTTCAAAGTTACCTACCTCAGGTGCATTTAGCCTAAAGTACGCGTATATTGGTTTTTCTAGTTTAACGCCTTTAGGTACGTATACAAAGCTACCGCCGCTCCAAACTGCATATGTGAGAGCAGCAAATTTATTATCCCCTATAGGTATAACTTTACCAAAGTATTCTTTAACAAGATCTGGGTATTCTTTTACGGCAGTATCCATGTCTGTAAATATTACGCCCTGTTTTTCGAGTTCTTTTTGCATGTTATGATATACTACTTCAGATTCAAACTGAGCACCAACTCCAGCAAGAAATTTCTTTTCAGCCTCTGGAATTCCAAGCCTTTCAAACGCCTCCTTTATAGATGGAGGTAGATCATCCCAGCTGCTTGCTTTCAAATTAGTAGGTTTTGCGTAATATATAACGTTGCCAAGATCTAGTCCAGAAAGATCAGGGCCCCATTTTGGCATGGGAAGACGGTAAAATTCTTCAAGAGCCTTTAATCGCATTTCCTCAACCCATCCAGGTTCGTTCTTTATAGATGAAATCTCTTTGATAAGGTTTTCATTTAAACCCTTTTGCGCAATGTATTTATAGTCAACTTGAACCGTAAAGTTGTATTTACTGTAGTCTATTTCAAAACTCATAAAAATTATTATCTTCTACAATTAATAAACTTTGATATAATTTTATAACAGTGTTATAATAAAGTTATAATAAAAAATAAATTAAATGTGTATAGTTTTATGGTACAATCATTGACATTATAGCTTTTGCAGTATGAAGTCTGTTCTCTGCTTGCTCAAAGTAAAGTGAGTTCTCGTACGAGTCAAGCACTGCATCCTCTACTTCTTGCCCTCTGTCTGCTGGACCGCAGTGCATGTAATATGGGTTTCCAGATTTTTCGAGCAGATCTAATGTAACTATCCAGTCTTTAAACTTAGCCTGATACTGTTTTGCCGCCTCTGGATCTGTCTTTGGACCATACGGCTCCATGAAACCTTTAGGAGACCACGCCTTTGGATATACAAATGTAGCGCCTTCAAAAGCCGTCTTCATATCATATTCTATCCTAAAGCTGCCTCCGTATCTGTCTGCGTTCTCCTTTGCTTGCTGGATAACTTTGTCATCTAACTCGAAACCTTTAGGATGCGCTAAAACCACATCCATGCCCATCTGAGTCGCTGCTAAGACAACGCTTTGTGGCACAGCTAAAGGTTTTAGACCGCCAGAATAAGCGTATGACATTACAAACTTCTTTCCTTTAAGTTTTGGCTTTACGGTTCTTGCTGCTTGCATATCAGCAAGAGCTTGTAGCGGATGGTACATGTCGTCTTCCATGTTTATGACTGGTATGGTTGCATACTGGGCAAACAGCTTTATTATTTTATTAGCTCTTCCGATTATCCATTTTGCAGCATCTGCATACATTCTTATTGCGATGGCTTGTCCAAATCTACTCAAAACTCTCGCAACATCAGAAATGTCTTCTGTTTTATAGGGAACCCTGTCTTCTGGCAATGTTGGAGTATAGACGTCTGAAGCTCTGATAAAGTGAGCATGTCCTCCTAGCTGGAAAATTCCAGCTTCCATACTGTTCCTTGTCCTTAGACTTTCATTGTAGAACATCAGGAATACTGTTCTTCCAGGCAAATAAGGTGTTGGAACGCCGGATCTAAACTTATTCCTTAAGTCATCTGCCGCATCTAGGATCATGTTTATTTCTTCTTGAGTAAAGTCTTGGGTGTTTAAGAAATCTCTGCCTTTCCAAATCCCTACATAACTCGGTAAGCTCATTTTCGGTCGCTTTATCTTTCTCCAGTTAATTTAAAAGCATATCGGTTGAAAGGATAAAATAATTTTATCCTTTATAAATACTTTATATTACAATTTTCGGTGTCGTTAACTTAAGCTCGTTCTGATCACCTCATGCTTGCAATCAACAAAATTGGCTTAATCCATTCAGAAAGCTGTTCATTGGAGAGTGGAGCTTTACCAATGTCCTCGTTCGTGAATACATAGTTATAAAAGAACCTGAAGGCTTTGAACCAGTTCTTTACGTGCTCAAATTTTGGCTTTTTGCACGGGAAAAGGTCGTCAAAAGCTTCTGTCCTGTCCTTTATATATTCATTCATCCTTTCCATGAGGTTCTTCAGTCTCTGTTCATATACAACGTGATTTACCCCTGCCCACTTACATGCATTCACGTACCAAAGAGCTCTGTGTAGATAGTCTTCTTACCATAATTCTTTACAAGCTTCCTTATGAAATAATATGCATCGAGGGAGTTCTGTGCCAGCTTATGTAAAACGATAAGAACGCTTTTAGTTGAGGTTCGTATGCTACCTTTTTGCATAGCTTCCGCTAGCAAACCAATTACGCTTCTTGCCCTAAGGTCTTCTCCAAATTTTCTCTTTATAGATGAGAATATTCCCTCGATAGCCCACCTAAGGCCATACTTAACTTTCTTTGCCCATTTTTTATAACCTAGCTTCATGTACTCCCTAACCTCTTGTCTTCTCCTCCTTCCTTTATAACGATAAGTTGTAGCGCTCTTCCTTATCTTTATAGCTGATTCTGCATCGCCAATTGAATATTTCATTAGTGTCGTATGCACAATCTCCGTAGAACTTCTTCATCTTTATCCCTTTCTCTTTTAACAGCTTTATGTGCTTAGCATCTAACTTTGGCTCAGATATTTCGCCTATCTTTACATCAAAGCAATCAGCTTTTTTGACTTTATCTCAGCAGTTATTATTACCTTAACGTACTTTCTCCTTAAATTTCCGTAAACATAAGTCCTATCCCAAGCGTTGCCAGTCTTAAACCCAGTTCCGTCTGAGCCAGCCTCAACTTCGTAAGTTGGTAGCTTTATTTCAGGTCTCATGTTATGTACTCTTTGCCATATTGTTGTGTAATCATCATGGTAAGGTATCAAGCGTAACTTTTCCAGTGACCTTGCTATACCCTCAAGTCCCCTTTAACCAAAACTGATGCCATACAGCCTGGATTTTAATGAACGATTCAGGAAATTCATAAGGCCTACCTTTCTTATTTTCATTCATCTTATCCAATACTTCATACCAGTTGTCAAACATATCTATCGGCAGCAAAAACTCACCTCTTATTACAAGCTCTTCATTGTAACTCTTCCAGTTCCTTTTGTCGATAAACTAATTGCCCATCATTTTATTATTGCGACTGTCTTTTGGGTTCATAAGCAAGGAATTGACAGCCACGCTATAAATAATTATTCAACACAGCACCCGCCTCTAGAAGAGGTGAGGCTTTCGTTCGTTTTGTAATCATTTGCTTGAAATAGGGCATAATAAAAAACTTTAAGCTGAAGTTAACATCAAAGTACAAAAATAGACTAGGTTTGTTATTAGTTTTATTAAATTATTAAATATTACCAAGCACGATAAAGCTCTTTTTAATTTAATTAATTGAGCTTCAAAGATTATCAGAACTCGCGTTCATGAACTTTATAGAACCATTCTAGTATAATTGCTGAGAACATAAAAAATAAAGCCGCAACAAAAAATGTAAAGCTGTATCCTTCATAATAAGAAATATAACCTGAGAACAAAGATCCCAAAAATAAGCTAAGATTAACAAAAGAGCTGTAAACCCCAAGCGTTGCTCCCTGATTTATAGAGGGTAAATTGTAATAAAGAAGCGAACTTAAACCTACGTAAATTGGTGTATAAGCTAATCCAAGCATTGTAAATATCAAAAATGTGATATAAAAGCTATCTATACCGTATACATATGAAGCTACGATGGAAGCGCTTATCGCACCTATAACTCTAATTAGCAACATGTCTACTATAAATGCAACGTCTGCCTGTTGGGCTTTTTGTCTTATTTTAGGCAGCATGCCAATTGAGTTTACTATAAGTATGTAAGTGCTTGCTGTTAAAACCATCCAATAAGGAACTTTATTATAAACAAGATAAGGCGAATATGAAGTGAAGAAGAGATTTGTTGCCAAAAAGAACATAGAGCTTGCTGCAATTATTATTGGAAGCTGAAAAGAAACAGAACTTTTTATGCCCTTTAGTATCTTAAAGTCACTAAGTCTGGGCGCTCTGAGCGTCATAGCAGGCCATTTTAGTATCCTGTGAAGGAAAAGGTTAAAATTCCTGACCTCACTCCTTCTTTCAAAAGCTACTGGAGGATCCTTTACATAAAAATAGTTGAATAAAAATGCAAGCATCAGATATGCAAATATTACGTAAAGTCCATAAAAGATAGGAAGTTTTATAGAAACAAGAATTGTGGGGATCATCCCTACTATATATCCTATTAACATGAACATAAAAGACCATGAGTTACCTTGTCCCCACATATTTTTTGGCAAAGTTTCAGTTAGCAACAATCCTATAATTGGTATTGCAAATGAAAAGCCAAAAGAAAAAAGCGTTGTGGCAACTATTACACCCAATATGTTTTTGACAAAGTACATTATAAAAAATGCTACAAGAGCTATGATAAGGCTGGCTGTTATCATATTTCTTCTCATGCCTGTAACGTCAGCCAACCTGCCGCTAACTATAGAAGTAAAAATAGGAATTATGTTGTAAAGAGCTAAAGCATACCCAACCTCAATAACGTTGCCCCCCAGGTAAAGTATATAAAGCGGAACTATGTTAACTACAATTTCTTGGCTAGCATAATAAGGTATAAGAAAATTAAACCAAGATGGTCTCTTCGAAGCCTTCTGCATTAGAATCTACCTCTAAAAGGTTCTTAGCCTTCATTTTACGAGATCACCTTTAACAGATACCTAATTATGTCAACTTCTGTAATAACGCCAACAAGTTCCCACTTTTTGTTTACTACAAATATGTGGTCCTCGCCAGAGTTGAGCATAAGCTCTATGGAGTCTTTTAGCGTTGAATTTTCACTTACTGTTAAACCTTTCTTTATTTCCAATTCAGCTAAAGGAAGTGATTTATAACGATCTGGAAGAGATGCAAGGTATTCTATAGAAATGTAACCCAAGAAGATCTTTTCTTCGTTGACAACAGGTAATATTTTTATCATTTTTTGTTTAAGAAGGTCAAATGCTTCTGAAACAGTTTTAGTATAATCAATATAAACTGCTTGTTTGTTCATGATTTCGCTTATATTTATTTCTAATGTTTGGGGCGCCGTTTTAAGAGCTTTAATGTAGAATCTTTCAAGCGCAAATGTGCCCTTATCTAGCTTGTTAGCGGGCTGATATTCATAAATTGTAAACTTATAGCTTATAAAATAACTTGTAATAGAAGCTATAAGAATAGGTATCGCTATGCTACCCCCAACAAGCTCTAACAAAAACGTAACAGGTACCAGTACTAGTTTATTAACTCCGGCCGCCATTGTTGCCATTCCTAAAAGGACAAAAACAATCAAATATTTTGGATAGAGAAGATAACCAGTTATGTATCCAAATAAAGCTCCTATCTCTATACTTGGAAGAAGCAATCCGCCGCTTGCTCCAAAGTTTATAACAGATGACACGCTTATTAACCTTGAAACTAAAATAATTATAGCAGAAAAAATGCTAAGCTTCATATAGATCGTGTTGTTCAACAACAAAAAACCTGGACCTATCGATGGTTGAATGCGATATCCCAAAAATCCAACAAGAAGCCCCCCTATTAGTATGAGCATAGGAAAGCTTGCTAACTTCATAAGGTTCTGCGCTACATAAGTAAAAGCTTTGTAAACACTTATGAAAACCACTGAAAAAACTCCTGAAAGAACGCCAAATCCAAGGGATATAGCTATCATGCTCGTAGAAATTCCTGGCATCTGGATGTTTTGAACCAAGATTAATGAAGGTGTCTTTAACACAAAAGATGTCAAATAGGCGGTTGCAGATGCTAAAGCCGAAGGAAGAAATGGATCTTTTTCTAGGTCGCCTTTATAAGGTAATTCTAAAGCTAACAAAAAACCGCTTATCGGAGCTTTAAAGAGCGCCGTAAAACTTGCCGCTAAACCTGTAAGAAGAACAGTGTTGCTCTCTATGTTTACCTTGAACGTTTCTTTCATCTTCTTTGCTATGCCGGCTCCTATCATGGCTGCCCCTCCTTCTGGGCCTACAGGGGCCCCAAATGCAAACGAAAGAAAGGACGATAAAGAATAAATTAAAGATTCTTTAAACGAGAAAGATTCTGGAGACGTATGATAGTATTCGAGAATTATGTCAAAAGAATCTTTAGGTCTTCTTTTGAGAAACATCCTAATAGGAAGACTAGAAAGTATTATGCTCAAAAAGATAAAAGAAAATGACAGCTTAGGAACTATTAGCAGAGCTTTTTCAAATATTTTCCAAAGCCCGTAAAATATATAAAAAGCAATTGAAACTGCAAGCCCTATTAGTACCCCCATTATTATAGGGGCTATCCATATGTTGATTTCCAGCCAGCGAATCTTTGTTATCATTTTAACTTATACTTCCTCTTAATATTGCCTATTATTTAAATTTCAAAAAAATCATAAAAATATCGTGTAGATTACTTTCCCAAAATCCTATAAAGGGTCGTACCACAGACCGGACAAACGCCTTTTATTGCTTTTCTTCCGTTCTTTAAGGTTATCTCTTGCGGGTTTTGGATTTCTCTTTTTGCTCTGCATTTAACACAATATGCTTCTACCATTTTTGGTCCTTGTATATAAATATCTAACCTTCTATTTAAAAACATTAGCATAATAAAGTTAGATTTTTTGTTAATTTAATTTATTTTAAACGATGCAGTATTTACGCCAAGCTTTTTCGTATATTTGCCCGTTTTTGAGCATTATCATTATAATTCTTACTGCGTCTTCGTCAGTAAACTTGCCTGTCCTAACTAATTCTTCGATCAGCTTTTTTTCATCTATCGGTTCATTGTTAGGTCCGCATAGCTTCTTTATCGTTTCTAGCGCTATTTGTAGCTTGTTCCTTTCGCTTGCAGGTTTCCCTTGTAAGATACCTCCAATATCTATTTTTTTGCTTCTTACATCCAAACCTACAGTTTCCAGCATGTTTTTAACAAGAGCTATGGCCCGTTCAGCATCATCCTCATCGGCTATGTTTTTTAGTAACAACCTTGCCCTAGCTAAAGTAAGTCTTATAAGAGTTTCTAATTGTCTTGCCGTGATGGTTATTGTCCCTTCTTGACTCAGAGATCTCATCTGTAGATAGAATTCTTTAATTTTCTTTGATGCCTCCTCACTGAGCACTGGGTTTATCCTTTTCGTATAAGCAATATATTTTCTCAAAAGCATAAAATCGATCGGGGGCGCGATTTTGTACGAGCTTTTTCTTCTTATTTCCAATATATGTTCCGCAAGCTTTTCATCACCTTCTTTATCAGGAATGTCTCTAATTACATAAATAAGATCAAATCTTGTAAGGAGAGGTATTGGTAAGTTTATGTTTTCATATAGGTTTTTGTAAGGATCATATCTTCCGTACACGGGGTTGGCCGCTGCGAGTATTGAGGTTCTTGCATTAAGCGTTGCGACTATACCTCCTTTTGCAACGCTCACTGTTTGTTGCTCCATAACTTCGTGGAGAACGCTCCTGTCTTCAGGCTTCATTTTGTCAAACTCATCTATACAAGCAATTCCCTGATCGGCAAGGACAACAGCTCCTGCTTCAAGCATCATCATCCCGTTAGTTTCCTTAACTACGGCCGCAGTAAGACCTGCTGCCGTTGATCCCCTTCCGCTAGTGTAAAGAGCCCTTGGCGCTAACCTCGAAATGTATTTTAAAAATTCTGATTTTGCCGTACCTGGATCTCCCACAAGCAATATGTTTATGTCTCCCCTTAGCGTTTGCCCGTCAGGGAGCGTTACTTGAGGCGATCCAACAGTAAGAAGCAATAAAGCTTCCTTTATATCTTCATGACCAAATATCCCTGGCGCAACAGAATTTTTTAAAATTTCATAAGCATTTGGGTTTCTGGCTATTTCTATTATTTTTATTTCGTCTTCTGGAGTTATTTCAATTTTTTCGTTCCCTCTTGCTAACTCTTCAATCCAAAGCCCTTCAAGCTTAATCTTGAACAAACTAGGCGGTGCCGTTCTTTTTACCTTTTCCTGATCAGCCCTTATTATGCCCGTTACAACTATTCTGTCCCCGGGTCTTGATACATTAACTAAATCTCCATCTATTTCAATATCTATGTACTGTGGTAATTGACCGGGCGGAAGTTCCTCGGGTAATTCCTGAATCCTTATGACTTGATAATCCGTAAATATGCTTCTAGTTTTATCAAGCTCAAGGCTTTTTTCGCCACACTCAGCGCACTTTGCTGGTTTTTTTAAAACTGTATCTGATTGCAACATATAGTTTACATGCCCCAATGGGCACACGAAGGCCGCAACCTTAATAAGAGGCATAACTTCTGATGTCCTCACAACCATTCCCCCTATAGAAACCAGCTTGTCGATATACTTAGAACTGACGTTTCGTAGGTTAAGCCTGTCTGAAAGCCCCCTTATTCTAACTTTGAACTCATTTTTAATTTCTTCTGCATATGTTGGGTTTTCTACTTTTAATGTATCAAAAGCTGCTTTGTTAAGCTCTTGTATTGCCACATCAGGGTTATCAACTAGTAATATAGCAAGATCCGGATCGAACTTTAACAAGTCTTGATAATCTATTACTATCGATTTTTTACCTATAGATGCAAGCTTTGCTATCTGCTCTCTATACTTATATTTTCCATCAGGAGTAGTTACGCTCTTTAAAAAGAGCTCAAATTGGTCGTAAAGTTTTGACTGTGTATACACCATCACCCATCACTAAAAACGTTTGAATACCATTCTTTGAGGTCGTTTTTTAATCTTTCAAAGAGTATGGTCTCTTCAGGAGTTAATAAGCTTGCAAGTTTATCTAGCTCTACATCTTGAAAGGCCATCTGAATTATCTTGTTCATCCTTATTTTAATTAAATCATAAACATGCATTTTTATCCGGTTGTCATCTTTTTTTAACTTAATATAAAGATTGAACTTTTGATAAAAGTCCTGTGGAAGAGGCCCTATCTGATGCTGTCCTAATATCTTTTCTTTATTTATGGCATTAAAAACTTCCGCTTCAAAATCTTCTAATCCTACCTTTATCAGCCCTCTTTCGGCTAGTACTGGCGCAAGCCACAAACCTATATCAAGTATTTCGCCTTCTTTTGGACCGTTTATTTTTATATAATCAAATTTAAAGTCGGGTCTATTTAAGCTAAATTCCGCTTTAATTGAGTTAAGCATTCCAAGCCTCTTAATCATAAAAAGTGTCTCCTTTAAATCTTCAGACATTCTATTAAATTAAATTAATAAGTAGAATATATTTATTTAGTAAAAACTTAAACCTTCTATAATGGTAGCATTCACGTAAGCAATTATATCTATACGTAAATCTTATGTTGCTTCCTATAATACCAAATTTAGACCTTAGTTTTTATAGTTCAAACTAAGGGCCTCATTTTAGCTTGTTTAATTTCTTATTCAGGAAGCCCGCCCGCTCATTATTTTCATTTCAACAAAGTGTTTACAAATATAAGGTCATGCTTTGGGTTTCGACCTATTAGTACAACAAATTATAGAGAATTATTGATAGCATAAAGTAAATAACTCTTAAGTTCTTGCTTCTAGTCTTAGCCTAAAATTAAGGCTTTTAAGCTTGCATAACAGCCTATTTAACGAAGGAGATCCTTTAGTTTATTTCAAGTAGATGCATTATTCATTGAAATATAAAACGAAGGCTTTATCATATCCCTTAAGTTTTTTACGAAACTTATCTAGGATTTATCTTTAAGGTATAGCTTATATAGCTCGCAAATTTTTTATCGAGCCTTATTTGTTATTCCCTAATCGTTAAAACAAAAAAGGCACTTAATAAATTTCCTTAGAAGAGTGAGGCATTATACTTGCGGCAGTAGTGGTTAACTAGCCCGCCCTCACTGAATGGGAGTTCCGCCCCCTTAACCCCAATGGGTTAAAAGCACTATGTTTATAAGTAAATCTGTTTTTGATAATTAATTGAAAATGTTTAGAATGAACAGGGATATGAGAAGAATGCTCGAAAAGATGGGAGTAAAAATAGAAGAACTTCAAAATGTAAAAGAGGTTATAATAAGGACTGATAAAGAAGAATACATCATAAAAAAACCTGCAGTTAACCTCGTAAAAATGCAGGGAACATTAAGTTTTGAAATTATAGGAGGGGAATTCACAAAAAACCCGCTTGAAAGGGAAGAAGTTCCTATAGAAATAAAAGAAGATGATGTTCTTTTAGTTGCAAAAGAAACTGGTGTGAGCAAAGATGAAGCAGAAAAAGTTTTGCGGGAAACAAACGGCGATATCGCCCTCGCTATATTAAAAATACAGGAAAGGAAAAGTAATAACCCTTAAGTTTTGAATTACTTTTTGGTTTTTGCTGTCTTAAAATCAATTTCTATACTTACTGATTGAGGAATGTTAAGTTTTGTTATCTGAGCCATTACCCTGTCATTATAAGGGACTTCGATTAGCCTCCTGTGTAACCTTAATTCCCACTTATCATAAGTGTGCGTTCCTTCTCCAGATGGCGCTTTTCTAGTCACGACTAGTAGTTTTTTTGTAGGTAAAGGTATGGGCCCACTTACCTTAATCCCTATCTTCTCTGCCATATCTTTTATAGCGCCACTTACACTTTCTAAATCCTTTAAGTTATTTGACACTAGTTTTATTCTTGCTATCTGTTCCATTCTAATATACCACCTGATACCTATTATATTTATTTTACGCGTATCTTGAAGTTCAGCCTATCTTCCCGGCATTAAAAGCATCAACGAATTCGTTGTAAATGTCTATGTATTCCTGTGATGTAACGGGCTTTTCATATCTTAAGCCACAGTTGCCACAGACAGCAACCCATTTGTCATCCTGCTTTTTTACGATCACAGATATAGCTCCACACCTTGGACATCGAAGAATTTTAGGGAGTACTTTTTTAAATGGTTTAATCACTCTTCTTTTTTTCCTTGTCATGATTTCCTTTTTAAAGAAGGACCTATTAAAGTTTCTTATAAAGCTATATTTAAAATAAAATAATTTGTTATAATATAGAAATTTTTATCTGTATGATTTCTGTTCTCTTCTTCTAGCGCCAGGTCCGCCAAACTTTTTAGGTTCTTTCTGTCTACTATCTCCAATAAGCAAATGACGATCGTAGCTAAGTATTTTTTCTTTTAAATCTTTTTCATCTTTAAAATAGTCTACTACAGCTCTTGAAATAGCGATAGCTGCAGCATATGCTTGTCCTATAACCCCCCCGCCTTTTGTTTTGATCCTTATGTTAACTGAAAACCTTTTATCGCCAATTAACTTTATCGGTATGCTTACTATAGACTGAATATGCTCAGGAAGCGTCTCCAAAAGCATTCCGTTATACCTTATTATGCCTGTTCCGGGCTCAATCATTACAAAAGCTTTTGCTTTTTTCCTTGATCCTGAGTATATCTTTACTAATTTTGCTTTAGTTGACATTTCCATTCCACCCTAACTCTTTAGCTAGTTCTCCTAGCATTATATAATCTGTTGGTAAGCCTTTTGCTATTGCCTCCTCTGGTTTATAAAACTTAACAGATTTAAACTGCTCAGGAATTCCGTGAACTACTGTTAAGTTTTTGTATGCTGTTCTGCCTTTGGGTTTTCTATAAGGAAGCATTCCTCTTACAACTCTTCTAAAAATCCTATCAGGTCTTCTATAGTGTATCGGATTGTGCCTGGGATTTATAATGCTTTTTATTTCAAGCTTTCTTTTCCATTCTTCAATAATTGAACGCCTATTGCCTGAAATCAAAATCTTTTCTGCATTAACGACATAAACCTTTTTTCCTTCGAGCAACAGTTTAGCTATTTTACTAGCAAGTCTGCCTATTATTAGCCCAGATCCATCTATATAAATTGTCTCATTATTTGACAATTATTATACCACCCTGATCTTTATACTTTTCAATAAATTGATCAATTAGCAATGCTTCACCGCCCGCTTTATTTATTTTTTCTCTGCCTGCCTTTGAATATGAGAAGGCCCCCACATGAATTTTTTTAGTTAAAGATCCCCCACCGAGAACTTTACCTAATACTACAACGTAAGCGTTTTCTGGGACAAGTCTGTTTAACTTAGAAACGTTAACAACATGTTTTGAAGCGTTTTTTACTCCCGCTTTATACACCGCCCTCCATAAAGCTCTTCCTGTTTCTCTATAAGCTTTTTTAATTATTTTTAAAGTTTTCATTCTTTCCATCATAAAGCCTCTAACCTCTTATTAAACTCATCTAAATCTTTAATTATTAAATTTACGCTTTCGAGGATTATGTCTTTTGCTTCAAGCTGCCCTATACTCTCAATACTTAAAATGTAACTTCCTGGCTTTTCTGAAATTTCTAGATTTTTTCTGTCAACCTTGAGACATTCTTCGCAAAAAGTACAAGCGTATGGGTTTTTAGCCACAAGGTTTCCGTTTATTATCTCAAAAACATTTCTCGGACAAGAATCTACTATTTGTTTTGCACTATCGGTTTTTGGGTTAATTATGTTTATTACTGGAGTTGGTTTAACTATGGATTTTGAAGTTGGGCTATATTTGCTGTGCTTTTTACCTTTTCCAAGCTTTGCATAAGCTTCAAGCTTTATGTTCTGTTTTGGCGCCAATTTTAGTATGGGTATTTCGTTAGATACTGGTTTTACTTCTTTGTCTTCTACTGGTACTAAATCTCCTGAGTAAACGGTTCTTACCGAATCATTTGCACTGGCATCGAGAACTAACATCAGCTGAGCATCTTTCATTTCTAAATATTTTTTAGGTGTTTTGAGAGGCACTAAGCCCAAGCGATGGGCTATAATTTCATCATAAACAAGCGAACTGTTTTCGATAATTACTACGTCTTCAACCGCAAGAGTTGGAACCTCTGACATAGCATATCTTCTTAAACCGTTAATAAGATCTAAGGGATAACCTTCAATTTTAATCGTTAGATTTAATTTGTCTTTTTCTAGAACTTCGACCGTCATTTACGTTCTCCTTCCTCTTCTGCCACCTGGAGGTCTTGTACTATCATGTGGAATAGGTGTTACGTCTTCGATCCTTCCAATTTTAAATCCAGCTCTAACTAAAGCCCTGATTGCAGCCTGCGCTCCTGGACCGGGCGTTTTTGAACCTGTCCCTCCTTCGCCGCGAACATAAATATGAAGCGCAGTTATACCCTTTTCCTTAGCAACTGCTGCAGCAGCTGACGCTGCCTTCATAGCCGCATAAGGTGAACCTTCTAGCCTATCAGCTTTTACGTGCTGCCCACCGCTGCTAAACGCAATGGTTTCAGCTCCTGAAAGATCTGTAATGTGTACTATAGTGTTATTAAAGCTACTATAAATGTGTGCTATGCCCCATCTATCTTCTTGCTGTACACCCTGTGATGCAGTTTGGGCTTGCATCTCTTCTTTTTTAACCGTTTTTTCTTTAGATGTTTTTTCTTCACTCATACCTCTTTCACCTTAATAAGACCTTCCTCTTTCCTACTAACCAGATAACTTGGCTTGTTTATTATTCTATCTCCTACCATTATCTTTTTATGTGTTACAATCTGTCTAGCATGATGTATTGTTTTGGCTAGACCTTTCTTAAAAACCATTGTCTGCAGTCTTCTTTCTAATAAATCCTTTACCGTTAGATTAAGTATACTATCTAAGTTAAGCTCATTTTCTTCTAACAGACCCATTTCATAAAGCCTGTTTATTAGCATTTTTTCTCTAGTCTTCCTTATCTCTTCAGGAGTGCCTAAAAGCATTCTGGCCTGTCTACGTATATTTGAGATTATGGTTGCAGCTTTCCATAATTCTTTCTTGTTTTTTAACCCATATTCTCCTATTAGCATCAGTTCTTGCTGTAAAGTTGCCTTATCCCATGGATTCCGCGGGGTAGTAAAAGTTTTCTTAGGTTTTTTAGGATCTCCCATTTACTTTCCCTCCTTTTCTTTTTCACGCGCTGCCTGCTGAGCTGGCTGTTGAGCGGCTTTCTTTCTAACGCCAACAGTAAGGCCTTTCCTACCAGTTGTACGTGTCCTTTGTCCTCTGACTTTCAAGCCAAGCGAATGCCTAAATCCACGCCAACTGTTTATGAGTTTTTCTCTTTCGATATCTTCTTTTATCTTTAGCATCAGATCACTTTCAAGCAAATGTAAGTCCTGTCCGGTTTCTATATCCTTCCTCCTGTTTAACAACCATCCTGGAAGGTTGAGAGATTTAGGGTTCATTATTGCTTTTTCAAGAGTTTGAAGTTGAGAATCACTAAGCCTTCCTAATCTTATAAATGGATCAAGCCGAAGTGCCCTTATTATAGCTAAAGCTAAAGTAAAATTTAGACCTTTAATATCCCTTAAAGCAGCAAGTAATGGTTTATTACCGTTAAGGTCCCTCCCAGCCATCCTAATTATTGCCCTAACCTGGGTTTGTGAAGACATCCGCTTTCGTTAATATGCACGATATTTATAAATCTGACTATGAACTTATGTAATGTGGCTCCATCTTATAACTATGAAGTTATAGTGATCGGCGCGGGCCCAGCAGGTTCACTTGCTGCCGCAGAAGCCGCTCGCGCCGGAAAAAGCGTCTTGATCGTAGAAAAGGATACAGAAGTTGGAATTCCTGAACACTGCGGCGGACTCGTAAGCACAAGCGGATTAAAAAATTTGATCGATGACTACAGTGTCATTAAGAAGAAAATAGATAAAGGAGTTTTAATAGTAAAAGGTCGATCTTTTGATTTTTCTTTTAAAAAGAGCAATTTGGTTGAAATAGATAGACAGCTTTTAGATAAAAAACTTGCAAGCCTTGCTATAAAAGAAGGTTCTGATATAGTTTTAGGATCTTATGCGTTTTATAAGAAAGAAAATAACGTAAATTTAGTTTACGTAAAAGGTAAAAAGCTATCAGCTAAATATGTTATTAACGCGGGGGGAAATGCTCATTATCCTAAAAAAGAAGGAAAAATTCTAGCCACCCAGTTTTTGTTTGCTTTAAAGAACGGAAATTATGATGGTGTTGCAATATACATAAATAAAGAGCTAATGCCGCAAATGTTTGGCTGGTACATACCATATGACGAGGGACTTGCTAAAGTTGGAGCCCCAGGAAGCGCGGACGTTGCACTGTTAGTTGCTAAAAAGATCCTTAATAATCTTAATTTAAACGGTGAACCAATAAAAATCATGAGTTCGTATTTAATAAACGGAGGGCCCGTGTTTAAAAATAACACAAACGATTACGCTCTTATAGGGGACGCAGGAGGACAAACCAAACCTACTACTGGAGGGGGTATAATTTTTGGAGGAATTGGAGGAAAAATCGCTGGAAAACTGGTTGCGGAAGATGCTCTTGGTAAGTATAATGAAGAATACTACGAGCGAGGGCCCGGGAAAGATCTCATAAATCAGGTTAAAATAAAAGATGTCTACGATGCGTTAAACGACTCAGCGATATATAAAATTGTAGAGGTTTTACATAAGAATGATGTTAGTTTCAGTGGCGATGAATTTGATTTTCATTCAAAATTTATAAAAAAAATATTGGGGGACCCATTGTTAGCATTGAAGGTTGCGGAAGCTATACCGTCCGTCGTTCTTAGCTATTTAAAATCGCTGTTTTTTAGCTGAATTATCTTTTTGCCCTTTTCCTGCGGCACGATCTTTAACTTTGCATCTTTAAATTCTCTGTAAAATTCAGAACCATTAAAAATACGATCCAAAAAAATTGCTAATGCTGCTATTTCTGAATGAGGCTGATTCCCTATGGATATGTTATAGTCAGAAAGAAGGTATACCTCTAGAGGTACTTTTTCAGAGCCTATTATAACTAAAATGTCCTTATTTGCGCTTTGTATTTCTTCTAAAACCTCTGGTAATGGAATACCGTACATTGTAAGATTTATTATGCTTTTGCCATCTTCCTTTGATTTTTTAATAAGGTCTTTCCAGCTATCAACGAATTCTACAAAAAAATCGCCCCCCCATTTTTCATTTACTTTTTTTATTGATAATAAAACTTTTTCATCTCTATCACCGTAAACATACATGCCCGAGGCGCCAAAGGCTCTTCCTACAAGCCCGCAATGAGTGGTTACCCTTTTATCCCTTTTCGATCTGTGAAAAAGCCTTAATATTTCAACTTTCATTTTTATTTTTCATTTCCCTCAAAGTTTTCAAGGCATTTATATAATTTAGAATTATGATTGAAGTTTTTTCATCATCTGGCTGTTGCTTAAGAACGTTTAAAAGTCTGCGTAAAAGCAGATCGTCTATTTCTTGAAGGTCTGTTAGTTTTGTTTCGCTTCTACCCTCAAGTTCTTCTATATTTTCTATATTGTCACAGTTTGGACAAAATGTCTTCCCTTTATACCTAAGCATTATACCCCCACATTTAGGACATGGTTCAGCTAATAGAGTACCCCCTCTCCGCATGATTTCAGCAACCAAAGCCCTTTTTTCTTTTGAAAGCATAAGTATTATTTATTTACAGGTTAATTTAGCTTTAACTATATTTTGCTTCGTTATATCTCATTTTAAAAATTATTTCATCCCAAAAACACGGATGAGTGTATTATGGATAAATATAATGAAAAGATATAGTGCGCTTAATGACGAGCAAGTAAATAAATCAGAAAGGAAGGATGAATAACAAAAATACTGTTGAAGCACAAAAGATTTTGCAGCATAATTCAGCAGATTTGTTGAGCGTAAATGAAATTTTGAAGACAGCGCAATTAAAGAATTAAGGTAAAAATTTGAGATTAAAAACAATGAAAGGTTATTATTAAAGTTAACAACCAAACTCATGCGCATGCTATCTGGAACATTTATTGCAAAATAGGTAAAAGGTAAACTACATATAAATATACTTAATATACTTAGTAATAAAACACAATTGTTATCCACAGAAAACATTGGCCTTTAGGAATAAATACGAAAGGGATAACCAATCCACTGTGGGGCATTGGGTGTATGAAATAAAAATATGGAAAGTGTTGATCGGTCAATCTTTACTTAAGCTAAAGTGTGAAATGATTTTTTTAATAAAAAAGCAATTTAAAAATAATTATAATGCTTAAAAATACGTTTTTGCTTTCTTTGATCAGGTGCAAAAGCATGCAGATTGAGGCCGTTTTTAACGAAATGATTTCTAACGTTATGCCTAATTTTGATGAAGAATTTAAGAGGGTTTTAGACTCTTATGATAACGAAATTTTAATTAAAATGATTAATTATGCAGTTGGTGGCGGAAAACGGCTTAGACCTCTTATATTAGTTTTAATTAATAAAAATCTTGGAGAGCGTTTTGATGTTTCTTATGCAAGTTTTTCGATTGAGCTTATGCACAATCTTTCCTTAATTCACGACGATTTTATAGATAAAGAAGAAATTAGAAGGAGTCGTGTTCCTTTTTATAAAATTTATGGATACGAAAATGCACTTTTAGTTACTGACTATATATTTGGAATTGTTATAGATTTAATAAATCAGTATAAGATACCTGAGGTTATTGATACACTGGCTAAGACAAGCATAAAAATGAGCGAGGGCGAATTAGAAGAGTTAAGCCTTTTTAACAATAAAGAAAACATTAGCTTAAAAGAGTATCTTCGCGTTATAAACTATAAGACGGCTTCGTTGTTTGGAGCTGCGGCTAAGCTTGGAGCGCTTCTTTCTAAGTCACCACAATTTACAGAAAAAGCCTACTATTTCGGAGAAAATTTAGGAATCATATACCAAATAAAAGACGATATTAAGGACAAAAAACATCTCTTTAATGAGCTTATAAACAAACTAAAACCCGAGGAACAAAAATCTTTAAATGAAATTGTAGAAAAAAGTTATAATGACGCAATTAAATATTTAAAAGAGTTTCCACAAAATGAATACCATAAAATGCTTTTAGATCTTACAGATCTACTTTTTAATGCTTAAAAATGGAATACATAGTTAAATTTCAAGGTCATCCAAATATTACAGCAAGACATAAAACAACCTTAGAAATAACTAAGGAACCGCATCTAACTTTAAGGGGCGACTGTATAATCGGAGTTAATAGTTCAGCTAGCGTTTATGACCTTCCGGATGAAATGAAGAATAAAATTAGAAAAAATAATAGTAGAATCGATTTCTTGATTACCGTTGGGGGTTTTAGTTTTTCCTTTTTTGGTTATGGACACGAGGGTCTTTCGTTGTCTCATCCAACAGATATAGTAATAAGAAAAAGCGAATTTTTGTCTAATAGAACGTTGGCAATAAGAAGTTCAGCTGCTGCCATAGATCTGCCGCGCGAGATTGTTGCGATCCTAAGAACTGGTGCGCATGGGGAACTTAAAATATTTATTGATTAATGCTGATTTACTACAATCCTAATTTTGAGGTTTTCGTATATAGCATAGCTTTGTTCATTCGTGGTGTAGTAAAGCTTAGAAATTTCTAAATATGTTGAACTACGTCTTACGTGTTCTTTAACCAAAGAATGAAATTTTATACTCGGAAATTTTATACTCGTGGGAGTACTGAAGATGGAGGAACGCATCATATTATAGGTATGTTTATGCGTACTTGCATGTACGTAGAGCAAAACCGTTTTATTCCCATCTTATCTTTTCGCCTAAAAACCTTAGAGCATCAATAAGGCCCTCAGCGTATGCAGCTTGCATTAGTGCTGTTACTAGATCTCCTTTATGTTGCGCTTCTTCTGCATCTTTTATGTATAAAAAGGCATTTTCAAAAACATCCTTATAATTTTTTATTATCGAGTCTTGTTCTGCGTTTTTTATCGCAATTTTGCATTTCTCAATAATTTTTTGAGTCCTTATTTCTAAAGTAGAAGGCTTAATGTTTTGAGAAGGTAAAATTTTATAAACCTTTTTAAGAACCTCTTCTTCGGTAAAATGTAACGTTCCAGGTACTATTAGCGTAAATGGTTCTTTGAGTTCTATTTCACTTTCTAGCAATTCAGAAAGTTTACCACCTAAAATTTTCTCTTCTTCTGTGCCGGCTCTGCTAACAAGGAGAATAAAACGGTAGTCAGTAAAAACTTCTTCCTTAAAGTTAATTTCGGCTTGTTTTAGTTCATGTAAAAGGTATCTAACGTTACCTTCATACCCTGAAGGAATGATTATTGAGTGTTTTTTTAATTCCAAAGACGCGCCTACTTGTTTATATACATAATTTCTAGAATTTATGTCATCTTTTATTATAGACCCGACAAATCCTATTTTATAAATATGCAGTCCGGTTTCTCCAAAAATCACATTTATAAAACTTGAAGAATAAACTGTTTTTACGTCGATGTTATTTTCTATTGCATAAACTTTTAAAGCCTGATGAGTCGTAGCTATGTATGGATCACCATAAACATACAAACAGACGTTTTTGTTTTTTGCTTCTTCAATAAAATGTTCTACATCTTCTAGTTTTTCCCTGCTAACGGGAACTGCGTTTAGTTTTTTTTCTATCCAAACTAAATCACTGTTTTTTACAAATGTAGTATAATTATCAAAATAGCTTTTTTCGCAAATTGAAGAGGCATAGTTTATAAAAATAGGAGCTGTGTTTTTTGGATCCACACCTAAACCTATTATAAATAACATGTTAGTTAATAATAAGAATGAGGTTTTTATAATTTAACCTAATGAACTACTCGCCCTTAGCTAGTAGTTCAAAACTTTTTGATGCAAAATGTCGTTTCAGCATTTATGAGAAATAATACACAATCCTACGATCTAATAACGGCAAAGCGTATTATGAGTTAATAAGAGATGAAAAATTTATGATAACTCTTTTTAAACTATGCGATGGGTTATAAGAAAAACCTGAAGCAGTACTTCATAACAATGTATTATGATTACAACAAAGAGGGCATGAAAATGAATGATGTAGACATATCCAAAACTGTTATCGTTACGATTGAGTTGTAGTACAAAATGTCTTGTGACCATAAAGTCTAGAGTTAACAGAATAAAGCTAAAAAGTAATTAACGTATCATTTTGTAACTGCGTCCTTTACAATTGATCACAAAAATTGAGTGAATCCGGGAGGTCAACGTATTTTGATTAACCTGCTTTACCAAAGCTATTTAAGGGAAAACGCTCATAAAGTTGTTAATGCGATGAATTCACTATAAAATCAAGTTTTGATCTATTGTAATGGATGACGTTTCAAACGATAAAAATAAAGTATATAGAAGATAAAATTCTATAAATAAACAAGGTTTGTGATGTTATTCCATTACAATCATTGATAGTGTTGATCTTACTTTTTCTAACCTTCTTATTTTCCAAGTTATTATTTCTTTTACTTGTTCCATACTTTCTGCTTCAATTTTTGCTATTATATCATAAACGCCATAAACTAGATATACTTCTTTTACACCCTGCATTTCTTTTAACTGTTTTAAGACTTCCCCTTCATACCCCATATCCGTATTTATTAATACATACGCTGTTGCCATAGAAAATAATTGTAAAACATTCGTTATAAATTTTACCATTAACAAAACGCGGTTCTGACAAAAAAGTAAAGCTTTCCCGCAAGAATCGTATTCAGATAAATTTTTATTATACAAAAAACACGTAAATATGCATGTTTATTGAAAACTACGTTAGTAAGAAAGCAGATTTTTACGTAAAAAAAGTTGATAAAGCGTTTTTAACGTTGAGCAAAATAACCGGCATAAAAATAATCTTAGCTGAAGAAATAGAAAAAAATTTAGAAATAAAAGGGATAAATGTTTATCATTATAAATACGATCCTTCAAAGGATTTTAAAGGCCCCTTGGTTACTGCAAATGTAAAAAATTATAAAGCGGTTTTTGAGTACATAAGAAAACACCCTAATAGGGTATTTGCGGTTATAGCTGATTTTAACAATTTTATAACTAATAACGAATCTCACTTGGATTTTATAAAATCTCTAAGAAAGATCTATCCAATTCCTTTATTATATGGAAGTGGGGCCACTAATGTGCACGAATTTGTTTCTCCAATAGTTCTAAACTATGCTGTAGAATTTTTTTATGGAATAAAAAATTTTGAAAATAAAAAACTATACAGATCTTTTTTTAAAAAATTAGCTAGCTTATTAGGAGATGAAAGGTATTTTGAAAAAATTTAGGACAAGATACATTCTTATTATGATAGAAAAATCACCGCCTTTAAAAGTAAGTGAGAACGTAATAAGAGCATTAAAAGAACTGATGGGCAACTATGCTCTTTTTAGGATAGAAATAAAGACAGTCTTTTTAAACAAAGATAATTTTCTTCTCTTAAAGTTCAGATATTATGATATTGATCCCAGAGCATTTTATCTCGCAATACAATATGTAAAAAACTACGGGGTTAATTTAGTACCGTTAAAAACTTTTGGAAGTATCAAATCTGCAAAGAAATTTTTGAAAGCATTTAGTCCAGTATAGTGCGAAATGTAAGCGACGACCTATAAACTTGCTTATTCTATGTTCGTGGTAAATTTTCTTAAATCAAAAATACTATTTCTCTTTGAGATGCTTTTCTCTGGTCAACTTAATTGAGATGAGGAGCTATAGTTGAAATCTCCTGCAATACCCTAGGGAGGTATCTACGATGTTAAGTAGATAAACGAGGGCCAACAAGTTCAAGGTAAACATATTATATTTTTGCAAATTAATAGGTATGATAGAAGTGAGGGCTAAGGGTATACAATAAAAGTGTTTAAGGTCTTTGAGTATAAAAAGTCCAGATGCTACGTCTATTATGATGCGAAAATCAAAAGAAGAGCTGGAGGCATTTAGTTATCCTAAAGGCCATATACTACATAGCGATCTAAACAGAACATTGAACATTTTGAAGAAAGCAATAAACTTAATGGTTTTAACAGTAAAGTAACATCCATAAAGGGTGTAACAGCTGAGACCTAAGGAAATACTTATCTCTCAAAGAGGGGAGAAGGTCAGTATTCTTTTTAGGTAAGCTTTTATAATATGCCTTTTTAATATTATATTAGAAAATTGCAAACACAACAGAAAAAATATGAAAGCGTAGCCTACATTTTAGATTTTAAACTAAATTCTGAGTCATTAACTATAAAAGGAAAAAGAGGTACGATTATACAGGCAATAGGGGGAGATTACTTTATGTTGCTTGAATTATTGGGCATTCCTGGCGTAAATTATGTTATATTAGAAAAGTTAAATATAAGTAAAGAAAGAAGAGAAAAAGTTCTTAGCGTGCTTGGAAAGCTAAAATATGAAAGCCTTACATCAATAGCAAAAAACACTTTACCTCAAGCTGTTGAAACAATTGTTATAGAAAACGAACAGAAGTTTGTCAATTTTTTTAACAATGCTATGCCAGTTACACCGAGATTAAATTCTTTAGAACTGATACCGGGCATTGGAAAAACTTTAATGAACGTCATATTAAAAGAGAAGGAAAAGAAGCCTTTTACAAGTTTTAAAGATATAGAAGAACGTGTTGGTCTTAAAGACCCCGCTAAAAAAATTACAGAAAGAATTTTAGAAGAACTTAAAGGTAATCAGCAAATATATCTTTTTGTTAAACAATTTAAAGAGTGAATATAAATAAACATTTAATATTAACGATTTAGTCCTTTTAATGGTGATTTGATTGAACGAACTTGAAATAATAGAAAAGATACGAAGTACGTTTGAAGTTAAAGATTATCCGTTGACAGATGATGTGGCTTACTTGTCTAATAAGTGGGCGTATAAAGTAGATATGCTTGTTAAAAGTACTGATGTTCCTGAAGGCATGAGCGGCTATCAGCTTGGACGTAAGTCTGTTGTTGCGGTACTTTCTGACCTTTCAACTAAGGGTGTTACTGCAAAGTTTATGATGCTAAGTTTTGCTTTTCCAGAAGGAATAAACAACGAATACATAATTGAAATTTTAAAAGGAATAAAAGAAATGACGAATAAATACAAAATAACACTTATAGGCGGCGATGTTAACAAGGCTAATGATTTAATAATAGATTGTATAATAATTGGCAAATACAAAAGAAAGGTTCTAAGAAGTGGGGCTCGTGTTGGTGATAAAGTATATGTTGTTGGAGATTTTGGATTAACGACTATAGGTTTAGATTACCTTATTAATAAAAAAGAGATTAATAACGAAAAATTAAAGTTTTTTGCCTTAAAAGCCGTTTATGAACCTGATCCTCAAGTTAACTTTAATATAGATGCTATAAATTCAGGTTACATTACAGCATCTATGGATTCTAGTGATGGTTTAGCATATACTCTTAATGAAATTGCTGAACAAAGCAAAGTTAAGATTATTGTTAACAATTATCCGATGAGTGAAGAAATTAAAAAATTAATTTCATTAGAAGGAAGAGATCCTTTAAAGGATGCCCTATATGGTGGAGAAGAATATCAAATGGTTTTTACTGTTAATCCTAAAAAAGAATCTTTTTTACAAAGGCTTGCAAAAAAACATAACGTTAAAATTTATAACATTGGAACGGTTGTAAAAGGCAAAGGTGTTTATTTAAGTAATGGTGATAAAGTAGAGAAGAAAGGATGGGTTTTCACTTTTTAATCCCTTTTATCTTTTATGATTATTTTTTCGACTTCCTTTCTAAAATATACCCATTCTCTTCCAACCTTTTTCCTTGAAAGTTCTCCTTTATCATACATTCTTCTGAGATACGTAGAAATTATTGGTAATTTAACACTTATGTTAAACCGATCTTCAAGCATACTAAGTACATCTTTTGATGTAAAACCAGTAAGAGGAAGCATGTTAATTAACCTTTTTATTTTACTATAAAGGTCTTTTTCGTATTCTTCATCCACGTCTTTTTTACTATTGTTTTCAGAAGACGAAGAAAGAAGGTCATAAAGCTCTAAAAGCCTTAAAACTTTATCTTTTTCTATATTTCCCTCTACTTTAAAGGAATATCTAGCACCATTCTCATCCTCAAACTCAAGCTTTATGGCCTTCTTTGCCAAATCCCTTTTTTTGTTAACAATTTTTAAAAATAAGTATATTTGATAATTTTTGTTAACAACTTATCAAAATTGCTATTAGCAAATTATTACCTTAACTTTATATTAACTTTACCGATTTAATTTTAACTTATTAAATTGTTTGCAGATGTTCCAGTGGAAATATAGGGGTTGTTTAACAGTTAATAATTGATAATAAACCTGCAATAGCTCCAGTGGAAATATAGGGGTATCAAGCTACATGTTAAAAATATATAATTTAACAATAAATTAACTTTAAGTCAGCCCTACACCCCACATTTTCTTCTGTTTCTTTTCTATTTTTCTTTTTGTAATAATTTTTGTTTTTATTAAAAAAAATTTACTGTTAGTAAATTTATCTTTATTTTTATCTTTATAATTTCTTTTATAAAAATATTCTTTTGTTAAAAGAGATGCAAAAGAAATCATGGGGTGTAGGGCTGATTGTCTGAATTTCTTGATAATATATTTAATAAAGTTGCCTCTGGTAAATCAATTTTTAAAAAAAGAGAAGTTCTTAATATAGATTATATACCAGAAAGAATACTATTTAGAGACGAACAAATAAAAAAGATTGGAGAAACACTATCTCCTATTATAAAAGGTGCTAAACCTTCTAACCTTTTACTTTATGGAAAAACAGGAACGGGAAAAACTATGGTGGCCAGATATGTTATGAATAAACTTAACAAATATATAAAAGATAACTACACGGTTTTTGCTTATCTCAACTGTAGAATAAGCGGCACTCCTTATAGAGTTTTAAGTGAAATTGGAGAAAATATTGGAGTAAAAATTCCCTTTACTGGATTATCTTTAAGTGAAGTAGAAAAAAGAATATTTGAACATTTAATCAATAATGGTATAAAATTGGTTCTTATTTTAGATGAAATAGATTTTTTGGTTAACAATGCTTCTAAAAGGGATATAGGAAATGACATACTTTATCAATTCACTAGATATGATAGCATATATACTACAATGGGCAACAAAAGCTTTGTTGCGATAGTTGGAATCTCAAACGATTTAAAATTCATGGAATATCTTGAAGGAAGAGTTCAAAGCAGCCTAAGATCAGAAGAAATACTTTTTCCACCATATACAGTAGAAGAAATAAAAGAAATATTAAAAGACAGAGTTAGAGAAGCATTTATTGAAAATTCAGTAAGCAATGAAATAATAAATCTTATCGCTGCATATTCAGGTAGTGAACACGGCGATGCTAGGAGAGCAGTTGATCTTCTCAGAGTATCTGGCGAACTTGCTGAAAGAGAGGGATCTATAAAGATCGAAGAGAAGCATGTTCATGAGGCCCTTAAAAACATAGAAAGAGATAAAGTACAAGAAGCTATATCTTCTTTACCAGTACAAGAAAAAGCCGTTCTGTATTCAATCGCAAGCTTTTCGAACGGAGAAACAACTGGTCACGTTTATCTTAAATATCAAGAAGTATGCAATCAATTGGGGTTACAACCATTAACACAAAGAAGAGTAAGTTCTATAATAAACGAGCTAGATATGTTAGGTTTGGTTTCGGCTCCAATTATAAACAGAGGTAGGCATGGTAGATCTAAAAAAGTTGAACTGGCAGTAGATAAAAACCAAATAATTGAGGCTTTAAAAAACGATGAAATTTTTAAATTATTGTTTAACGCTGTTTAAAATTTCATTTATTTTCATTATTGTTTCTGTAGGCACTATTTTTTTCCATCCAAGAAGATAGGTTCTTATTTCTTCAGGAGTTTTAGGCATAATGTTAACAAGTTGTATTGCATAATCTTCTTCTAAACCGACTTCTTTTTCTAGCGATTCAACAAGTTTTTTTGCCTGTTCACCATTTATCTTTGAAAAAGCATTAACATATTCAAATGTTCTTCTTTGTAATTCGTCAATGTCATTCGCTGACTGTTTTAATATATCCTTAGCTTCATGTATGGTTATTTTTTTGCTCTTTATTATTCTCATTTAAGCTCTCACCTTTGAACGGGACAACATGTTCAAGCCTTGTGTAAAGTATTTTCTTTTTATTGCCCACTTGAACCTCCACAACTAGGGATCTTTTTCTAACTTCAATAATCTTACCTACACGCCCTTGAAATCTTCTATGCGGCATACCTTTTGGTTGTGAAGGGTCGATTTTGATAACAACTTTATCTCCATTTTTAAACTCGTTTAAAAGATAAGAAAGTCCTCTTTTGCTTTCTATTGTTAACAACTTACGAGTTTTTCTCCTATAACCTTTATAATGCGGCATATGCGAAAAGATAATAAGAATATCTATATAAAAATTTACCTGAACATACTATTTTTCTTTCAATGATAAGTGAATTTAACAATAGTTTAATTTTGATTAAAAAGGTTATAATAGGTAATCAAGTTTTTCACAGCTGGTTAAAATTTAATTCAACAAGACAAAAACAGTCTTTTTATTATTCCTATTTTTTAAACTCAAAAATACTTAAAATCTATGGTTGTTTAATTTAAATAAAGCTAAATTATATCGATAAAATTTAAGGTTAAAGGATAACGAGCAAAACTCCTATTAATTTTATTATAATAAACGGGAGAACAACACCTCCAAGTCCATAAATAAGAACGTTTTCTAGGTATATCCTTCTTGGAGATTTTGGTTTAAACGATATGCCTATAATAGCTAAAGGTATAAGTATGGGAATTATTATGGCATTATAGATCAGCGCGGAAATAACTGCAACTCGCAGAGGCAAATGTAAAATATTAAGAATTCTAGCTACACTTAAGAAGCTAAGTAAAGCAGGCAGCACAACAAAGTACTTTGACACATCGTTAGCGATAGAAAATGTTGCTAACGATCCCCTCGTTATAAGTAGCTGTTTTCCTAATTTAATAACATCAATTATTTTTGAAGGATCTGATTCTAAATCTATCATGTTAGCAGCTTCCTTAGCAACTTCAGTACCAGTATACATTGCAAGACCAACATTTGCCCTTGCAAGAGCAGGCGCATCGTTAGTACCATCGCCAACCATGGCTATAGTTTTTCCTTTTTCCTGTTCTTCAATCACTTTTTTGTATTTATCTTCAGGCTTAGCTTGCGAAATTACTTTTTCAATACCTACTTCAGAAGCAATTATTTGTGCTGTTATAGGATGATCTCCAGTTACCATATAAGGTTCTATTCCCATAGATTTAAGGGCTCTAATCTGTTCTTTGACCCCTTCTTTTAAAATATCTTTCAGTTCAAGAAGTCCTATTATTTCATCTCCTACTGCTACAGCTAAAGGCGTACCCCCCTCTTTAGCAATTTCTTCAAGCTTTTCATCAAAATCAGGAGGAGCATGAAAGATGGTCCTCATGACATCGGGAGCTCCTTTAAATATAGGCATTTTTTCATTTAAATAAGCACCATAAAAATCAGATTTTCTAATAATCCTCATTTCTTTATAAATTTCTTTTCCGGGCAACCTTAACCCCTTATAATAAATGCCACTTCTCCTAGTTTTTGCAGAAAACTCCTCATATGATGACATTATAGCTTTATCTATTTCGCTTGGAATATAGTTTTTACTTTGCAGATATCTAAGAATAGCTTTTCCCTCTTGTGTATCATCTTGAATTGAAGATAGAAATAGAGCTTTAGCTACATCTTCTTCTGTATAAGAATTGAGCGGTATTATTTTTACCGGCTCTCTTCTACCCAAAGTTATAGTACCGGTTTTATCAAGCAATACCACATCAACATCACCAGCCGCTTCGATTGCCTTTCCAGATTTCGATATAACCTTTATTTTCCACAGTCTTGTTAATCCTGATATGCTAATAGCTTCTTCTAAAGCACTAATAGTAGTAGGGAGCAAACAAACATAAAAACCAAGCAATATAGGTAAGCTCAAAGAATAGCCCAAAAGCCTGATTGTAACACCCAATGAAAATACTACTAAGCTTAACAAAAAGGTTATTCCATAGATTAAAGCGTCAAGCTGCTTTTCGCTCTCGCCCTTGGGCCTTTTCGTTTTTTCAATCATTTCAGCAATTCTGTATACGTACGATTCTTTGAGGGTTTTAGTAACCTTAACTTTAATCCAGTCGCTTACAACTTTGCTGCCAGAAATTACTTCATCGTTTACATCTTTTATTACAGGTAAAGATTCCCCAGTAACTAAAGATTCATCTATTGCAGCCGCTCCTTCTACAATTATTCCATCAAGCGGTATTATTTCATTCTCTTTAACTAAAATTATATCGCCTACTGAAATGGCATCAGGAGGAACGTATACTTCAGAACCTTCAGGTGTTATTTTTCGTACAGATAAATTTGATGTCACGCTTAAAAGCGACGAGGCTGTAAGTTTTGCTTGATGTTCTGCGTATGAATCGGCAAACGTTCCGAACCAGACTGTTGCAAATATTAACAAAGCTATAGATAAATTGAACGACGTAATTTCTTTCATACAAAACGTATAGATTATAGTTATTACAAAAGAAATTTCTGTAAGAAGCATAACCGGATTTTTTTTAAGATATAAGGGAGAAAGCCTAGTTATTGAATTTTTTAATATTTGAAGATAATCCCCAAGCTTCAAATATCGTCACCCTATTGAAAGCGGACCTAAAGCCAATAACGGCAGAATTGAAATTATGACAAGTAAAAATGTAAAAAATACCAAAGAAAGCGAAAAATAAAAAGAATCTATCCTCACATCTGTTTCTGTAAAACTAATTTTTTTACTTATTAATGATTCACTTATTTTTATCATAAAGTAGATAGGGACATACCTTCCTGCCAGCATAAGAATTCCTGTTAAAATATTTAATGAGCTAATATTTCCTGTAGCTCCATAAAAATCCGAACCGTTGTTTACACTAGCGGAAACTATTTCCCATAAAAGCTTGGTAAATCCATAACCCGTTGAGAAATTAAAAGCCCTTAAAGCAAAAATAGCTATAGGTATGGCTGTTAAAACTATAGCAAAATGAAAAATATAACCCAAAACAGCATATTCTATTTCTTTGTGTTCTAGTTTGTAGCCAAAAAATTTTGGCATCCTACCGCTCATTAAAGCCGTAAAAAATATTGTTATGATGATTATAAATATTAATGAGATAAACCCAGTACCAACGCTGCCAGGCAAAGCATTACCCAACATAAGTATGATAAAAACAGCAAGTTGAATAGGTGATAATAGCTTTAACGGAAAAACAGCAGCACCTGTATTTGTAGCTATGGATGAATAAAAAAGACTTAAAGAAGAATACTCACCTAAAGCTGCAGGCATTGATTTGTTTAAAAAAGGGTATGAATTTTTGAGAAGTATCAGGTTAAAGGCGAAGTAAAAAATTAAAACAACTAGAAAAATGGAAAGGCTTAGTTTAATATTCTTAGTAATTATACCTATTAGAAAAATAAGTGAAAACGGTAATAAGTTTAGAAAAATTATGTCCAAAAAAGCTGTTATTGAGTTAGGCATAAGAGCTCCTGCAGCAATACCTTCTGTGATATAAGAACCACCGTTGTTACCTAGCAAAGTAATAGCGTTATAGATGCTTAAAGGAGCATTATTAATTCCATGTAAAAATGAAAAAGGAAAACCAAATGTAACTCCAAAATAATCATACAAGATAATAATTATAAAAACCGTTGTTGCAAGCAATAAAATGCTTTTTAAAAAATCAACATAAAAGTTACCAAACGTTTTATAAAAAAGCGACCTAAATATGGCTACGGCAACCGAAAGACCAGTGGCAGGAGCTAAAAACTGTAAATACATAAGGCTAGTTGTTTGGACAAAATAGGGTAATTGCTGATTTATAAAATGCTGTAAATTTGTATTTGTGATATATGATGTGATAATATTAAACCATAAGTAGTTATTATGTGATGTGATGTAACCAAACCATATAATCACTAATGCGATTACAGCTGAAAATAAATTAACTAACATTAAACTAAAAAAGTATTCATTGGCTTGCATATTGTATTTAAAGGCTCGTGAAAAAATAGAATTTTGTTTAAAACTAAAGAAAATACGATAAATAGCTAGAGCATAGATGTATGAAAATATAATGCTAATAACGTATGGAAATATGAACCAAATAATATAGCTGTATATAACTGTACTCAATATACATCACTCATGTATTGTCGACCTTTATCATCTATTATGTACTTATAAGGTTTGCTTTCATTTACTTTTTTTAAATATCCTTCTTTATTGAGAAGTGACAACATTCTAGATGCATGTTCTCTTGTGATGTTAAATTTTTGCATCACATCACGCGCTGTTATAGGCATAGAGGTAGCAATTTTTAATATTTCAACTTGAGTTTTATTTAATTCATTTTGTGTTTTAGGTCTATCAACATGTGTTTTTACTTGATTATTAAAATTGAGAGAGTCGATGTCGTTCTGGATTTTCTTTTTAATTATGTATTCTTTTGTGATATCGCTAAACACGTTATATTCTTCTTTCACTTTATTGATGAGACGAAAAATCAGTAAAAAAGTTAATATTGATATCACTAGTGAAAAAAATGACATTAAAAAGCTTATTGTTGTGATGTTTATCATTATACAAGATAATATCACATTATCATATAAACATTAATCTTTGAATTTTTTATAAAATGTAATTAATGATTTAATTTAAAAAGGTTGGCAGCATTCTAAACGTTTAAACTATACAAAAATGTATAGTATTGTATGAGTAATAATCATAACAATGAAACAAAAAAAATTTTAGAAAAAATAGTAGATAACTCATGCATTACAGAATTAGAATTTTTGGCATTAATTAATAAAAAAACTACAAATTTCTCCTATGAATTGTTTAATAAATATGAAAATTATCGTAAATTTTATAAAAAAACATCAGGAGAAAAATCCACAATAAGGAGACGCGCGAGAAAAAACATAAAATCTTGTTTTTTGACCTTTATTCTTTTTTTAACTTTTGGAATAATTAATGAAAAAAATTTGATACAGTTAAAAGAAATAAGCGATATGCTTAAAGAAGTATTAGATATAAAAAATGAGGAAATTTACCATAAACTGAATATCCTATTAGATACAATTATTAAGGAACTTTTTTGACTTCTTTACATATTTTATTAAACTCGTTTTCTCCTTTTTCTTTTTCTAACAAATTACCTATAACAATACCATCTGCTCCAGCACGCGCAATTTTAACCGCTCTTTCTGCATTAGTTATTCCTCCGCCTACTAAAAGCAAACCATTAAAAAGTTTTCTGCTTAAGCTTATAGTTTCTTCAGATATTGGTGTAGATGTGCCCGAACCTCCTTCTAAATACACAGCTTTAAATCCAAAATGTTTTGCTGCTAACACATAAAGGGAAATAAGCTCAGGAATAGAAGGTATGGGTCGTACATGACCTATATGTGATACTGCACTGTCTGAGTTTGTAACTATATACGCTGTTGGTATAGTTTCTAATTTATATCTTTCAATCAATGAAGAAGCCAAAACTTGAGCATCTATGATATAATATGTTATGTCTGAATTCATCAGCATCATGTAAAGTATTGCATCGGCCTTTTTTGAAACAGCATTAACATTATTCGGGAAGATTATAACTGGCAACCCAGTCTTCTTTTTTATACAATCGATAGTTCTGTCAAGATCTTCTTGCGCTATCATCGTAGAACCTCCAACAAGAAAAGCATCTACCAAACTTTTATCCACTTCAGAAAGCTTTTTTTCCGTTTTAGCAACATCAAAAAAGTTAACTGGATCTAATAGTGGAAAGCAAAGCCTATTATTTTTTCTTCTATTAAGAAGCATTTGATAAACAGACAATTTTTCCATTTGTACCTAAATAAGAAAATTTTGGTATAAAAACACTATCTATTAAAGTTCTTTTAGTGTCGGCAGACCAAGAACGTTCATAAGATCAGAGATGATCAATTTGTATGCATAAACAAGCGCTAGCCGTAAAGTTCTTAATTTTGTGTCTTTTTCATCTAGCACTCTTTTCTTTTCATAAAAGACATTAAACCTAAAAGCCAGCTCGTGAGCATAATTAGCAAGAATAGAAACTGACATCGATGAATAAGCCTTTAATAAGTAATAATCATATTTGCTCATATAAAGTAATAAGTTCTTTTCCTCTTGGCTAAGGTTAATCTCCTCCAATTTACTGAATTCTTGATTAGCTTTTTCGAGTATTTTAGAAGCCCTTGCATAAGTATATTGAATATATGGTCCAGTATCACCTTCTAGCTTAAGGGCATCGTCTATATCAAAAACTATCTGTTTTTCGAGATCGGGCCTTAGGAGCGAATATCGTATTGCAGCAATTGCAACTTTAGAAGCCGTATCTTCTTTGTCAGGAAGGAGCGGATTTCTATTATTTATTAGATTAATTGCAGCAATTTTTATAGCATCCATTAAATCATCTAGATTATAATAAATTCCGCTTCTACCTGACATATGAACAAACTCTTTTTCAACTTTTCCTTTAACGATTTTTTCTGCTGTATTCTTTGAAAGCGCAACTAATCCATAAGCTATAACTTTATACTCTTTAGATACTGATAAAGCCCTTAAAGTTTCTTTTATAAGGTTTTGCAAAGGCAACTGTCTTTGATCTATAAGTATATATGCTTCATCCGCAGGAGTATAGAGCCCCTTAATTCCGTCCGATAATGTAGTCGTATAGACGTCTGTATTATCCGGTTGTTTAGAAAAAACATGGTAATAAAACTCATCATGTATTAAACCAAGTTTCCACGCTGCATAAGTAAGATCTTTAGCGGTATAAACTGTCGTCCCGTCGCTTCTTATAAGTATTTTTTTATCTAAAAGAACCCAACAATTTTTATACTTGCCTTCTTTTATAAACTTTACAAGTCCTTTTTCTTTTAAGATTTCAAACATTTTTTTCCAATAACCGCCGTGTATAAAATGGCTTTCCCAGTTAAGTATGTCATATCTTGCCCCAATATTCCATGCGCTTTTTAGTTGTTCTCTTACAATTTTTTCTATAATTGGCTTTGCAAAATTATATATCTCGCCCCCTTCTTCTAGGTCTTTTAATATTTCACTTCTTTTTTTCTTTAATTCTTCGTTTTCTTCGATTGCTTTATTAGCATTAACATAAACAACATCTCCGCAGTAATGGTCAAATTTGTCATCACTTTCAAGAGAATACCCTAAATATTTGAATCCTACAATAAGGTCAGCAACCTGCACGCCAGTATCGTCTATATAGTTTAAAACTTTTACATCGTGTCCTAACCTTTTAAAAAGCCTATAAAAAGTATCTCCGAGCACCACGTTCCTCGCATGTCCTACATGTAAGGCTTTATTCGGGTTAACACTTGTATGTTCAATTATTATTTTTTTCTTTTCTTTAACCTGGATTTCTCCAAAACCGTCGTTTTTAAGTATTTCGTTCAAGAAACTAAGATAAAATCGTTCTGTAAATCTAAAATTAATAAAACCGCTTGGATGAATTTCTGCGCTTAAGTTTTCTTTATCGTATTCAATCTTGTTTAAAAAATCTTTAGCGATCTCGTAGGGAGGTTTTTTAAATGTCTTTGCTAATACAAATGCCGCATTAGTTGTAATTTCACCAAAGGCAGGCTCTGTAGGTTCTCCAACGTAAACGCTTGTAGTTGTTATGCCAAGCTTGCTTAAAGCATCATTTACTGATGCTGTAAGTTTATTCAGTTCAGTAAAATAGGAGATCATTATTCATCAACCATTCGATTGCCTCTATTAATCCCATAGGGCCTTGTCTTTCCGTTACTATTAATTTTGTATTTTCATTAATCGTTCTATTTTTTATAATATAATTTTTATTTACAAGGAATGAATAACCAGATACAGCGAACATTAGTTCATCAACCTCACTATCTCCAATGCTTGCTACTTCTTCTTTTTTTAAATTCATCTTTTCTATAATATATTTTAATGCAACACCCTTATTTGCGTTAATACTTGATAGATGGTAAGCTACACCGCTATCAAGGATTTTTGAATTATAACCATTGTCCTTAAGTAACTTATTGGCAAAATCTATATCAAAATTTCTTTCGAGTAAAATTTCGGTTAACCTTGGCATTCGCTGATTTATCCTTATGTTATCTATATTTTTAGATAAAAAATCATATGCTTTTAAGGAATCAAAATAGTTTCCAAACAATTTAACTCTTGTAGGTTCTTTATAATATATAACTCCGCCATTTTCGCTAATGCCAAAATTTGCAAAACCTAAAAATTTTGATAACGTATAAGTCTCAAATACGCTCCGCCCAGTTGCTAAAACTACTTGTAAACCACTGTCTTGTAGCTTTCTCAATAAAACAGCAGCCTCAAAATTAATTCTGCCGTCATTTTCAGTTAAAGTTCCGTCAATATCAATACCAATAAGCTTGATCATACGCATTGTTATTTTTTCATACATATTTATCAATAACTAAAAAACATAAGCAAATTACAAATGGTCAGAAAGGTTTATAAAAAAAGGAAGCATAACATACAAAGCCGGCCATAGGGGTAGGGTTCTACCCGGTCTCATCCGAACCCGGAAGTAAAACCTACCACCGCCGCTGTGTTAGTGAGGTGCGCAAGCCCTCGCGAAGCAGCGGTGCCGGCGCTCTATAATTTCACATATTCTTTAATTTTTGAATAAATTGAATCTACAACATTGCCTTTTAACGTTCTTTTATCAAATTCCTGCAAGATCTTAATAGTTATTCCTGAAGGAGTAGCTACTTTTTTTATAAGAGTTCGATAATCAACGTCTTTTTTAAGTGCATAGATGGAAGTTGAGTAGGTAACCAGATTAGTTATTCTTTCTGCTAAATCTTTTTCAACTCCTGCAAGAAGCATATATTGAGATAAAGAATCGAGAAAATAGGCCACTATTGCAGGTCCACTTCCTGTTATTGGAACTAAAGCATCAATAATTTTCTCATCAAAAAGATAAGGTTCCCCTATCTTTTCTAATAACCTTTTAAGGCTTTCAAAAAGTTCTTTTTGACAATAAGCAAGAACAGGTGCCTTTCCGGTTTCTGCAGCTATGCTTGTCATGATTTTACATATTTTTGCTTTTGGCATTTTTTCTACCATTTTGCTGTATGGATAGAGAGCTACAACCGAAACCACCGTTTTTCCTTCTACGTTTAAAGAAATTTCATCAAAAAGTTTTTCTGCGTCGTTAGGCTTTACTGAAACAAATATCGTATCTGAGCTTTTAACTAGATCAATAAGGCTATTTGCACGTTTAATATTTTTTATTTTTGGAACCTTATATTTACCCCTGTCGTAAACTAATATAGTATCTTCTTTACTTTTTGAGAGCGCCACGCTAAGGGCATAACCCATATTACCTATTCCTATTATACCTATATTCATCTGATCATTTTTACCTCCAAAAAGCAACTTTTAAATCATACTGTTATATGATTAAATCATGCCTTCGAGATTTACGAACCCCGAATATGCACTTATAATTTTAGCAGCCGGCGAGTCTACTAGATTTGGGGAAAATAAACTTCTTTATAAAATCGACGGAAAATCAATAATAAAAAGAGTTGTAGATGAGTGCTCTTTGGAAGAATTTGTAACGGTTGTAGTTGTTGGACATGAAAGAGAAATGATAGAAAAGGAGCTTATAGGAGAAAACGTAATTTTCGCAATAAACCCTGATTATAAAACAGGAGGCATGAGTTCTTCAATAAAGATAGGCGTGTCAAGAATAAATCCTAGCAGGGCTTATTTGATAACTCCAGGAGATATGCCTTATTTGCAAAGATGGATTTGCGAAAAAATAATAAATACGTATGAAAAATCAAAAGCAAAAATCGTCATACCCAGTTTTGAGGGAAAGGGCGGGCATCCTATACTTTTTGATTCGTCTTTAAAAGAAGAGCTTTTAGCAATAAACGAAGAGACAAAAGGGCTTAAAGGCATATTAAATAAACATACAGATGAGATCTTAAAATTTGAAATAGGAACCTCCAGAATACTTATAGACATAGACTATAAAGATGATATTAAAACAAGGAAGCCTATTGACAAAATGCTAAATAGTGAAAAATCTTAAACATTATAAGTCGGCATCTTTTACTTAAAAAAAATGTTATAGAAAAATTTTATATGCTCACTTTAGAAAGTTATCGTAATGGAAGTAACTGTCTCGTTCAATTTAAACGGCAAAAAAGTTAGTGTCACAGCTCCTCCTGCAAAAAGCCTTCTAAGGGTTTTAAGAGAAGACCTTGGTATTACGAGCGTTAAGCCAGGATGTGAAGCAGGTGAATGCGGAGCCTGTAGCGTCCTTTTAGATGGCCAGGTTGTAACATCTTGTCTTGTTATGATTTCACAGGTTGAAGGAAAAAACGTTTTAACAGTAGAAGGATTACAAAAAGATGGCGAATTGGATCCATTGCAGAAAGCATTCATAGAAGAGGGTGCAACACAGTGCGGGTATTGTACGCCTGGGTTTATAATTGCTGCAAAAGGACTTTTAAACGAAAATCCAAACCCAACTGATGAAGAAATTCTTGAAGGTGTAAGCGGAAATATTTGCAGATGCGGCGCTTACCCTAGGATATTTAACGCAATTAAGAAAGTGGTGAAAAAGAATGGCGTATGAAAAAGTAGAAGTTTATTCTCCGAGAAGCTTAGCAGAAGCGCTTGAAATACTTTCACAGAAGAAAGAACAGATAAAACCCGTCGCTGGCGGTACAGATGTGATGGTAATGTTAAAGGATGGAGCACTTAAAGAAAAAGAACTTCTAAATCTTTCTTATATTCCCGAGTTAAGCTATATAAAGGAAAAAGAAAACCATATATTAATTGGAGCTACCACAAAATACAGAGAAATCAGGAGATCGCCCATTATAAACGCTTACGCTCCAATCCTTATTGAAGCCGTAAGGCAGATTGGATCGCCTCAAATACAAAACTTAGGGACAATAGGTGGAAACCTTGGAACCGCAAGTCCAGCAGGAGATAGTATACCACCTCTTTATGTTCTTAATGCCAAAGTAAAGCTACAGAAGGTTGGAAGTGCGAGGGAAGTTCATATAGATAAATTTTTCTTGGGCCCAAGGAAAACAGTAAGAGAGGCTGATGAACTTATAACTGAAATATCTGTTGATAAAATGGAGCCAGGCTCATATTATTTTTTTGAAAAATTAGGGTTAAGAAGCGCCAACGCTATATCGATAGTAAATGCTGCAGGCATCCTAAGTCTTGAAAACAAAACCATTAAGTATTTAAGATTGTCGCTCGGCGCTGTTGCGCCAACTGTTATAAGGGCAACTGAGGCTGAAGAAGAAGCTAAAGGGAAAGAGCTTACTGAAGATCTTATAGAGAGAATAGCTAAGCTCGCGTCTGAAGCTACGAGGCCAATCAGCGATATTAGAGGCACTGCAGAGTATAGAAAAAAAGCAACATATGGTATAGTTTATGAAGCTTTGTACAAAATATTAAAAGGATATGGCAAAAAGATAGAATACGGTTTTGAAAAAATAAGCTGATCAAAAATGAATGGATGCGTTTTAGGCGAATATATTGTTAATGCAACCATTTCATTAGACGTCTTAAAAAAGACTTTAAAGCAGATGCTGGTTAAGTTTATAGGAGGGATAAATTAAAAATGATAACTGAAACAATATCAAAATATAGTTATATTAATAAATCCATACCAAGGATTGATTCTATTGATAAAGTAGCAGGTTCACTGTTATATTTAACCGATTTAAAGCTGGAGAACGCTCTGTACGCTTATACTTTCAGGAGTAAAGTAGCGCATGGAAAGATAAATGCAATATATACTGAAGATGCTGAAAAAGTTAACGGCGTTAAGGCAGTTCTTACCTATAAAGACATACCGGCGATGAATGGGTATGGGGCGATCGTACCTGAAATACCGGTTTTAGCTTACGATAAAGTAAGGTATTATGGAGAACCGTTAGCTCTTGTTGCGGCTGAAACACAGGAAGCAGCATTAGAAGCTCTTAACAGGATAAAGGTAGACATTACACCATTGCCTGTCGTACGTTCAATAGACGAAGCGCTCGATGAAAACGCGCCAAAAATACACGAGAAGGGAAACATTGCAAGGCACACGGTTGTAAGAAAAGGAGACGTAGAGAAAGCTAGATCTTCTGCTTACATTGTGCTTGAAAGGATTTACGAAACACCAATGCAAAAGCACATGTTCTTAGAGCCAGAAGGAGGAGTAGCTTTTGTAGATGAAGAAGGGGTCATAAACGTACTTGCTGGCGGGCAAACTCCTTATAGGGATAGGATCCAAATATCTAGAGTTTTAGGAATACCTCCTGAAAAAATAAGAGTAAAAAACACTCCAACAGGAGGTGCTTTTGGGGGTAAAGATGACATTACAGTTCAAATTCATCTAGCTCTGCTTGCTTACAAAACCAAAAGGCCGGTAAAGCTAGTTTGGTCTAGAGAAGAAAGCGGAATAGCAGGGTTCCATAGGACAGCTTCAAAGATAAAGTTAAGAACTTCTGTTGACAGAAATGGGTATTTGCTTTCAAATGAAGCAACAATATACCTTGATTCTGGGGCATATCAGAGCTTTGGGCCTACCATACTGGATGTAAGCATAGAAACCATAAACGGTCCATACAGAATCCCTAATTATGTAATTGACGCAAACTTGGTCTATACTAACAACGGTATAGCTTCAGCATTTAGAGGATTTGGAGCCCCTGAAAGCAATTTTGCAATTGAAAGCATGATGAATGAGCTGGCAGACGAACTAAAATTAGACCCGATTGACTTAAGGTTAAAGAACATCCTTAAGACAGGTGAGGTAGGACCATTTGATAACAAAATAAGACATGCTGAAGGTTTGGAAGAAGCTTTGAAAAGAGCTAAAGAACTTTTTTACAGGCCTGATCCTACAGGTCCGTTTCAGAGAACAGGGGTAGGAATAGCCGTGGCGGTAAAAGGGGTAGGTTTCGGAACTTTGCCAGAGTATCCCACCGCAGCAATAGAAATAGTACCCGAAGGAAGGGTCAATATTATGTTCAGCAACGTAGATTATGGGCAAGGAATAAATACTGGAAACGCTCAGCTCGTTGCAGAAAAGCTGCAGATACCTGTATCACAAATAAATGTTTTGCATTCAGATACAAAGTTTGCTCCAGATACAGGAGGCTCAAGCGCTTCGAGATCAACTTTTAACGCGGGAAATGCACTTCTTTTAGCATGCGAAAAGGCTCTTTCTGAACTCAAGATGGAAGCAGCCTCTTATTTTATGACAAAAAGCGATTTAGTAACTTATAAAGATGGATACTTTTATTTTAAAGATAAAGGGGTTTCAATTTATGAACTGGCCAAAAGATTAAGGCTTAAAGGCAAGTCGACACGTTTTGAGGCTACGCTAGAAGTCCCGAGGTATGCTGAAGCAGTTGAAGGAACTCTAGAGGTTCCTCATATGGTTTACATGTATGGCGTTATTATAACTAAAGTAGTGGTAGATGAGCTATTAGGAAAAATAAAACCGCGTGAAGTTGATTTTATTGCTGATATAGGTAACGTTATTAATCCGGCAATAGCTGCCGGTCAAATAGAAGGGGGAATAATTCAAGGATTAGGTTACTCATTAATAGAGGAACTTAATTATGATAAAGACGGAAAGCCTTTAAACATAAATTATACAACATACGTAGTTCCTGTTATATCAGACTCGCCATTGATAAACGTAGAGTTCATAAAAAGTTATGAAGAACTCGGACCATTTGGGGCAAAAGGTGTTGGGGAAATAAGCATAATCCCTGTTGGAGCTTCGGTAGCAGATGCCGTAACAGACGCTATAGGAAAAAGAAGCTATAAGTTGCCGCTTTTACCTTGGAGGATTATCTGAACTAGTCTAATCACTTAGATTTTTTTTTATTAAAAACCGCTTAGTTTTAAATCAGCAAACAAAAAATATTGCATTTTTTACAATAAAAAAGTGTTAAAAATAAAAATGTTTAATAATAATACTTATAAATATAGTAATTTCATATGCTTTGATGCGGAATTGACAAATTCAAATTTTACTCAAAAGTCAACGCCATGGGAAATGGCTCTTCAACAACTAAAAAAGGCTGCAGATTTATTAAATCTTGAAGAAGACATCAGGGAAATTCTTTCACATCCACAAAGAGAAGTTCAGGTATCTCTACCAGTAAGAATGGACAACGGCAAGATCAAAGTTTTTATAGGATATAGAGTTCAGCACAACAACGCAAGAGGGCCTTATAAAGGCGGTATTAGATACCATCCAAATGTTTCTCTTGATGAAGTAAGAGCGCTTGCTATGTGGATGACGTGGAAAACGGCAGTTCTTGATCTTCCTTTAGGCGGCGCCAAGGGAGGTATTGTTTGTGATCCTAAAACGCTTTCACAAGGTGAAATTGAAAGGCTTACAAGGAGGTATGCATATGCAATTTCTGGTATTATAGGTCCTTATGAAGATGTTCCAGCGCCTGACGTTTATACAGGCCCTCAACACATGGCCTGGATAATGGATACTTACAGTATTCTTAAAGGTCATCTAGAACCTGGAGTCATAACTGGCAAACCGGTAGAGGTAGGAGGAAGTCTGGGAAGAAATGATTCTACTTCAAGAGGCGTAGCAATAGTTGTAGCTGAAGCAGCAAGGAAATTAAATATAAACATTAAAGGAGCAACGGTTGCCATACAGGGTTTTGGAAACGTCGGTTCAAACGCTGCGATTATAATGGCAAAAGAGTACGGTATGAAAGTAGTCGCTGTCAGTGACTCTAAAGGAGGCATATATAATAAGAACGGGCTCAATGTTGACAAAGTACTTGCGGAAAAAGAGAAATCTGGAACTGTTACAACATATAAAGATGCAGAAAAGATAACCAACGATGAGCTTCTTACATTGGATGTAGACGTGCTGGTTCCTGCTGCTCTTGAGCAAGTTATAACAAAAGATAATGCCGAAAAGATCAAAGCAAAAATCATAGGAGAAGGCGCAAATGGACCCACAACTCCAGAAGCTGATGAAATATTATATCAGAAGGGAACAATGGTCATACCAGATATTCTTGCTAACAGTGGTGGAGTAACAGTAAGCTATTTTGAGTGGGTACAGAACTTAGAAAGGTTGCAGTGGCCGCTTGAACAGGTTAACAAGATGTTAGAACAAAAGATGGTCAAAGCTTTCAATGATGTGTATGAGGCAAGTAAAAAATACAAAACAGATATGAGAACAGCAGCACTTACTGTAGCTGTATCAAGGGTATCTCAAGCAATAAAGCTTCGTGGAATCTGGCCATAAACGCTTTTAATTTTTACATTTTTTTGTTTAATTGTAAAAAATGTTTTTAAATAACATGTTGTAATGCAAAATTATGGTATTAGTAGAGCAAAAACAGCAAGAATCCCAAAAAGCTAATGTTAGGTTTATCAGGAAAACAAGAAGCATATGTCCTGAGTGTAACAGAGTAATCGACGCAGAAATATTTGAAAGAAATGGAGTTGTTTACATCGGAAAAACGTGCCCTAGACACGGTTATTTTGAGGACGTTTATTTTGGGTCTTATGAAATGTACGAGAGGTTTTCTAAATATGCAAGGGACGGTATAGGTATATCTAACCCTAAAACTGTTTTAAACAACATAACGTGTCCTGCTAGCTGTGGTCTTTGTAGCAATCACCTTAGCCATACTGCTCTTGCTAACATTGTCGTTACTAACAGGTGTGATCTTAACTGCTGGTATTGTTTCTTTTACGCTGAAAAAGCTGGTTATATATACGAACCTACCATTGATCAGATAAGAAGGATGATAAGAAACCTCCTTAACGAAAAACCAATACATGGCGTCGCAGTTCAAATAACGGGCGGTGAGCCAACAGTAAGGGATGATTTATTAGACATTATAAAGGCAATAAAAGAAGAAGGTATAACTCACATTCAACTAAATTCAGATGGGATAAACCTTTCTAGAAAGCCTGATCTGTGCAAACAGGTAAGGGAAGCTGGAGTAAACACTCTTTATGTAAGCTTTGACGGTGTTACGCCTGAGACCAATCCAAAAAACTATTGGGAGATACCAGATCTTTTAAACAATTGTAGAAAAGCAGGGCTAGGCATAGTTTTGGTTCCTACTGTAATAAGAACGGTTAATGATCACGAAGTAGGGGATATGCTCAGGTTTGCCTTCTATAACATGGACATAGTTAGAGGAATAAATTATCAACCAGTTTCGCTTGTCGGAAGAGTACCAAAACACGAAAGAGATAGGTTCAGAATAACTATACCAGAAGTTATTGAAAGAATAGAAGAACAGACAGACGGAGAAGTAAAACAGGAAGATTGGTTCCCTGTACCTGCAGCAATGCCTCTTTCGAGATTTATAGAAGCATGGACTGGAGAGCTCAAATATGAACTTACAACTCATTTTGCGTGTGGCGCCGCAACGTATATCTTTAACGATAACGGAAAAATGGTGCCTATCACAAGGTTCGTGGATGTTGACGGGCTTTTAAAGTTCTTTGAAGAAAAAGCAGAAAAAATAGAACGGGGAGAAAACAAATATATTGTTGGGCTTTCAGTAATAGCAAACCTTCACCGCTTTATAGATAAAAATAAAATGCCTTCAGGGCTGAATTTGACCAGGCTACTAATAAACATAATCATAAAACACGATTACAGCTCGCTTGGGCAGCTTCAAATGAAATCATTATTTGTTGGTATGATGCACTTCCAGGACAAGTACAATCATGATGAAGAAAGGGTTAGAAGGTGCGACATACATTACCTTACACCAGATGACAGGATAATACCTTTTTGTACTTTTAACGTAATACCTGAATGGTACAGGGATAGAATACAGAAAAAATATTCAATTAGCATCGAAGAGTGGGAAAAAAGAACAGGGAAAAAATTAAAGAACGATTATTATGTCAGACCAAGCTCATTTTATCATTATCCCAAGGATGAAAATCTTTTCAAGAGAATGGGGATAAATTATACGCCAAAAAGTTTGCTTGCAAAACAGTCCTCTTAATAAGACAGCATAAATTTTTAAGTAGGTCAAGGGGTTTAAAGCTCCTTTGGGAGGGGATAAAATAGCCCCTTATAATTATGCGGTACAGAATGGAGGATACCATTAAGTTTACAATTTTTGTCCAATTGGTAAAGTGCCGTAGGAAGGTATTCTATAGTAAACTACCTTGACCTAGACAGGGCTTTGGGGTTTTCGTTGGCTTCGTGATTCACCTTTATTTCCCTTTCAGGATGCTTACCCAGCTCTCGACCTATACCTCTCGTTAAGGCATGTCTATTTTAATAGATGTGTTTAAATTATGGTTGTAAAAAAGTCCGCATTTAGGTGACTTGAACTCTCTACTTTCCGTTTGAATAACATACATGTACCTATGACACGTCTTGAACGTGTTCTTTGGGTTAACGTATATTACCTTAACGCGTTTCAATTTAGCTTTATACTCTATTATTTTGTGTAATTTTCTGAAGGGAAGGAAGTGAAGTATATATAATATTTCTCTGTCCATTTTAACGAGTTCTACTTGTTGTAAAGACCATTCGTTGTCTCGGATATTAAAAAATGAACAAAAGCCTCGCCTCTTCTATTGGGGTAAAATTTTAGTAATAAAACGTTGTAAAGCGTATTAAAGCGTGTCCCGTAAGGAATACTTCAAGAAGGCTCTAGATATCCTGGAGTCCGATGAGGATAGGGGTAAGTGGCTGAAGGCACAGCCCGTGGTCTATCGCTGGACGAGCGGAGCGGGGTGGGTAACCGCTAGCTATGAAGCGATGAAGATGAAGGAGGTAAACCACGAACCTATGATCCGCCTTAAAGAAATAGCCTTTTAAGGCGGAGAGGATGTCAGGGACGAGGCAGTTCACGTTAATTTGTAGATAACCTTTTTAATATCCTATTAATAGGATTAAAACGTCATGGGCGATTTACAGTTAGTATTATCAGACCCAAAGACCAGAACTGCGAAAAAGATCGAAATAAAGGGCAATCTTAGCTCTGTTCTTATAGGAAGAAAAATAGGGGAAATTATAGATGGAAGTCCACTAGGTTTAGGAAAAATAAAGTTTAAGATAACAGGAGGAACAGATAAGTCAGGCATTCCGCACGTACCATATATTGAAGGACCAGTAAAAAAATACGTACTTCTTTCAGGACCGCCTGGTTTCAGACCAAAAAGAGAAGGGGAAAGGAAAAGGAAGCTAGTAAGGGGTAATACAATAGCTGATGATACTTATCAGGTAAATGCTGTGATAGTTGAAGGTGAAATAAAAGATGCCAAGGTTTAAAACTACAGCAGAAGCTCTAAAAGTAATTTCTAATAAAGAACAGATAAGAAATTTTGGAATTATTGCCCACGTTGATCATGGGAAAACAACTACCTCAGACTCCTTGCTTGCGGCTGCTGGGATGTTAAGTCCTTCTGTAGCAGGTCAGGCACTTGCGCTAGACTATATGGAGCTCGAACAGAAAAGGCAAATGACCATAAAGGCTGCCAACGTTACGCTTTATTACGAATATGAAGGGAAACCATATGTATTTAATATGATAGATACGCCTGGGCACATAGACTTTACAGGAAAAGTAACAAGATCGCTGAGGGCCCTTGATGGAGCTGTTGTAGTAGTCGATGCTGTGGAAGGGGTTATGACTCAAACAGAAACTGTGTTAAGGCAGGCATTGGATGAAAGGGTAAGACCGGTTCTTTATATCAATAAAATTGACCGACTTATAAAAGAGCTTAGGTTAACTCCGGAAAAAATGCAAATTTGGCTTTCAAACATAATAAACGATGTTAACAGATTAATTGATATTTATGCAGAACCCGAGTTTAAGGATAAATTTAAGGTCAGCATAACAAATGACAGTGTGGCTTTTGGAAGCTCAAAAGATAGGTGGGGCTTTACTTTAAGCATGGCTAAGACAAAGAATATGGGATTTAAGGACGTTTATGAAGGATACAATAGAGGAGACATATCTTCACTCGTTGAAAATTTCCAGCTTCATGAGGCAATACTATCTATGGTAATAAAGCACATACCTCCACCAAACGTTGCTCAAAAATACAGAATACCCAAAATATGGAAAGGAGATCCTGAAAGCGAGATATATAAAGCAATGATAGAATGCGATGACAATGGCCCGACTGTTATGATGGTTACAAACGTAGTAGTTGATCCTCAGGCCGGGACCGTTGCAGTAGGAAGGCTTTTCAGCGGGACAGTCAGAGAGGGAGACCTTCTTTATCTTATAAACGCAAAAAGGCAAGAAAGGGTGCAGAGCGTAAGCATGTTCATGGGTCCCTTTAGGGAGATCGTAGGATATTTACCTGCAGGAAACGTTCCGGCTTTACTAGGTTTGCAACATGCATCGGCAGGAGAAACGCTGTCTAGCGTCAAGGATATAGTGCCCTTTGAAAGTATAAAGTACGTAAGTGAACCTGTAGTTACAATAGCCGTTGAACCAAAAAACCCAAGAGATCTGCCAAAGCTTATAGAGATTCTGCAGAACATGCATCTTGAAGATCCTAACTTAGTGGTAACTATAAATCAAGAAACCGGAGAAACTTTGCTTTCTGGTATGGGCGTTCTTCACCTTGAAATAGCTACAACATTGATTCAGGATCAAGGAATAGAAATAATAACTAGCAAACCGCTCATAAACTACAGAGAAACTATAACCACAAAAGCAGGACCTGTAATGGCAAAAAGTCCAAACAAGCACAATAAAGTTTACATAAGAGTAGAGCCCCTTGATGAAGAAACAATAAATTTGATAATAACAGGGCAGATAAACGAAAACATGGACAGGAAGCAGATAGCAAAGATTCTTAGAGACCATGGATGGGACGCTGACGAAGCAAAAGGCGTCGTAGCGATAGATGAACGCGGAAACGTTTTTGTAGATGAAACTAAAGGGGTACAGTTCTTACAAGAAAGTATGGATAGCCTTAGAGCAGGTTTTGTCGATGCGATGACTAACGGTCCTTTGGCTTATGAATATGTAAGAGGGGCAAAGGTAATACTTCATCACTTTGTACCGCACGAGGACCCTGCACACAGGACTTATGCGCAATTGATGCCAGCTTCTAGAAGGGCAATATTAGGGGCTATGCTTCTTGCAAAGCCTACGCTTCTAGAACCAATTCTTTCGATTGAGGTGAAAGGCGTTGCAGATATACTGGGACCTGCTATAGGTGTTATAACAAGCAAACGTGGGAAGATTGTAAACATGACTCAGAAGGATGTGTTTGCTGTAGTTCAGGGCGAAATACCTGCAGCAGAAACTTTTGACTTAGCAGAAGTAATGAGGGGCGCAACAGCCGGGAAAGCTGTTTGGAATACGAGCTTTAAAGGATGGGCACCAGTTCCCGCAAACATGCTTGGACAGTTAATAACATCTATAAGGAAGAGAAAAGGTTTACCCCCAGAAGTGCCTAAACCCGAAGAATTCATAGATGAGGAATAAAGTTGAGCTATTATTACGGTTCAGGTCCTAGCAAAAGAGAAGCCTTAAATCTTATAATAGGATCGTTTATTGTCTGGGTAGTTGGAATAACATGGCTGAGAGCGATATCGACGTCAGGCCTTGTTATAAACAGCATACTTTTTATTCTCGCATTTATACTTCATGAATATGCCCATAAGCTTTCCGCCATAAGGAATGGCTTGTACGCAGAGTTTAGAATACAGTGGGTGTGGGCGCTCTTAACTCTTGTGACAGCCATCTTACCATTTAAAATAATAGCTCCTGGAGCTACAGTAATTTACGGAATGGCAGATGAAAGAACTATGGGGAAAATATCAGCTTGGGGGCCTTTGGTTAATATAATAATGGCGCTTATTATTTTACCATTTGCTATGTCAGGCTTTTATTTTCTTATCACTGCTGTCTACTTTAACTCTTTTATAGCTCTATTTAACCTACTGCCTATAGCTATATTAGACGGGAGAAAGATATTTTTCTGGAGCAAAAAGGTCTGGGGTTTGTTGTTCTTGGTTTCGGTAATGCTTTTCATAATTTCGCTCATCGGCTTTTACTAATTTTATAAATATACAAGCAGTTTAATAAAACGGCATTTTAATATTTTTAGATGCTGATAGAGGATCTCAAAATTCCATCTTTAATAAAAGAAAGGCTTATTTCAAAAGGTTATTCAAAACTATGGCCTCCTCAAGAGAAGGCCGTACAAAGCGGGCTTCTTGAAGGTAAAAACCTGCTGATTGTAACCCCAACCGCTAGCGGCAAAACGCTAATAGCGCTGCTTGCTATTGCAAAAACTGTTATCGATAGAAGGAAGAAAGCAATATACATAACTCCTCTTAAAGCTCTTGCTAGCGAAAAGTATGAAGAATTTAAAGAATTTTTTGAGGGTGTATACCTGGAAAAAGGGAAGCCACTGAGCGTTGGAATAAGCACTGGAGATGATTTTAACTTAGACCCATCTTATTTAAGTAGGTATAATGTGATAATTACCACAAACGAGAGGCTTGACTCCATAATCAGACATAGAGTAAAATGGCTTGAAAACGTAGGACTTTTTGTATTTGATGAAGTTCATCTTTTAGATGACGAATCAAGAGGGGGAACTCTGGAATTCGTTCTTACAGAAATAATATCTTGGTTCAGCAACGTGCAGGTGCTTGCTCTTTCAGCAACTGTAAAAAATTATAACGAAATAGCATCGTGGCTAGGCATGCATACGGTCTACGACGAATGGAGACCTGTAACTCTTTTAGAAGGTGTAGCTTATGATGGTAAACTAATATATAAAGACGCGCAAGTTGATATAATAGAGAGGAAAGGCACGCTTTTGCAAGACGTTGTTTATAATGAACTTAAAGAAGGAGGCCAGTGTTTGATTTTTGCTGAAACCAGAAAAAAAGCTCTTGAGCTGGCGAAATCTCTGGCTCAAGTTTCCAGAAAATTTTCTCAAGTTCCTTTAGAGCAAACATATCCAGAAGAGGAAGAGGATACGACTCTAACAAAAACTTTGAGAAACCTTATACCTCTAGGGGTAGCTTTTCATCACGCAGGTCTTCCTGCAAGTTATAGGAAGCTTGTAGAAGACCTTTTTAGAGAAAACAAATTAAAGGTTATCTGTAGCACTCCAACGTTGGCTGCAGGGGTAAACCTTCCAGCTAGAACTGTAGTAATAAACTCTGTCTATAGGTATAACGATGAAGGGAGAGAGCCTATAAAAGTTATTGAATATAAGCAAATGGCGGGCAGAGCCGGAAGACCCAAATATGATAAAATAGGTAAATGTATCATACTAGCCCAAGATGAATATCAAGTAGACTTTTATCTAGATAGGTACATTTCTGGTGAGCCCGAGCCAATAACTTCCAAACTTTTGCTTAAAGGAACATCATCGATGGTTCTAGCTCTAATATCTGTACTGGGTTATGCCACAGAGAAAGAAATAAAAGAGTTTTTTAGGAAAACTCTTTATTATAAGCAAAAAGGTAATCTGGATTTTCAGATTTCTGAATCGTTAAGTTTTTTAAGCAAGAACGGTTTTATTATGCTTGCAAAGAACGGGAAGTATAAAACTACACCATTGGGGGACATTACGGCCAAAGTTTATATTTCACCTCAAACAGCGCTTTCCTTTATTAAGGTTGTTGACGAAATAAAAAAGTGGAAAGACCCAACTTTACCTTTACTATGTCTTCTTGCATCTTCAGAAGATGTTGAGCCAAAATTATCTTCTCGCAAGAAAGACGAAGTTGAACTTGCACAACTTCTAAACACAAACTTTGAGCTAGAACCGTTCTTTGACGAAGACTGTTCTGCAAGAACTTTTCTTGCTTTATACGGATGGGTCAATGAGCTTTCTGAACAGGAACTATTAGACAGGTTTGGTGTAGAACCGGGCGACCTTTACAGAATAATAGAATCTTCTAGATGGATCGTTTATTCATATTCGAAACTTGCCAGAATAGTTGGAATGAGCGGAGAAGCTTTTGATCTGCCTTTTATAAGGATATACAAAGGGGTAAAAGAAGACGTTGCAAGCATTGCAAGCCTGAGCGGTATAGGGAGAAAAAGAGCCAGAGCTCTGTTCGAAGCCGGTTACCATAACATTTTAGAACTGTCTCAGGCAAAAGAAGCGGAATTAGCTTCTAAAGTAAAAGGAATAAGCTCGATCATCGCTAAAAAAATAATAAGAGAAGCGAGGGAAAAGCTTGGGCTTGAGCCTTAAGGTAGAAGATGTCAAAGGAGGATACTTTTTGTTAAGAAATATTAAAGGCCATTACATTAAAGAAGACGAACTTTTAAAAAAGATGCAAGATGAAGAGTCCCATTTTTATTTACGTGCTAAAAATGATGAAGTTGAAGTTACAGGATATGACTTTACTGGAATCTTTGGAGAAAGTAGATTTGTTTACCCAGAAAAAATTTATGCCGAAATTAAAAGCAGGGATAACTACAAAATAAAATTTTATCCACACCAAATAGATTCCTTAAATAAAATTACTTTAGAAGAATTGGCTAACACACTTGTAGAATATTCAAAAACTATCGATAAGAAAATAGCAGTGTCATACTCTGGAGGACTTGACAGTTCTTTACTTGCGTGGGTTTTCAAGGACAGAAATCCTTTATTAATTACGGTGGGGTTTGAAGGAAGCGAAGACATTAACGTTTCAAAAGAAAGAGCAAAAATATTGGGCTTAGATCATATAGTTCACAAAATTGAAATTAAAGAGCTTAAAGAAGCTCTTGAGTACGTTAAGCATTTTTGTTTTTCAACTATGGAACTAGCTCTCTCAGCTGGATTTTACATAGCAGGAAAAGTAGCAAAAGAAAACGGAGCCGATATTTTGATCGTTGGTCAGCTTGCAGATGAAATTTTTGGGGGTTATAAAAAGTATCAAGGACTTTACGACAAAGAGCTTGAGAATGCTCTTAATGAGGATATAAAAAAGGCAATAATAAGCCTAAGAAGAGATAGCAAAGCAATATTTTCTGCTGGAATAGAACCAATGTATCCTTACGCTTTTAAGTCATTTTTCAGAAAAGCTACTGCGCTCGACACCAAATACAAGGTTCAGAAGCTAGGGTTAAGAAATATTGGGAAAATCTTAGGTCTTCCTTATGAAATTATAACTTCCAAGAAAAAAGCATTTCAGTACGGAAGCAGAATTGAAAAGGAAATAAAAGCGCTTTTACGCTATGGTTTATGAAAAAATAAAAAAGATTATAAGCTTCTGACTGTATGTAACATAGGAAGCGGGGTGGGGGAGCCAGGTCTACCCCGCCGGGCTCATAACCCGGAGATCGGTGGTTCAAATCCACCCCCCGCTAAAGTTTTTTAATTCATCTTTTTAAATCAGAGAACCTGTCCGTGAGGAAAAGGTAGTTTACTCAGGAGGAGGCAGTGAAATTTGCAGCAACTTAACGTGTTCTTCAGTTAGCTTTTCTTCTTTAAATTTTATCAATCTAGGAGTTTCCTCAATTATAACTCTATGGAAAAGGAAAAGTTTATTCTGTAAATCAGCAGTGAATACCCTAATTTCTTTCAAAGATTTTATATAATCCCTGAGTTCTTTTTCTGAAAGTATACTAGAAAGCTGTCTTGTTGCGAGCCAAGCTCTAACATGGATAACAAGAGAACCAGCAAAACCAGACCTTCTTAAAGAGTCGAGTATCTTTTTTGTTACTTCGGAAACCGTGGACATTTTCTGTTCGCCTCCCAGAGATAAGTAAACGGCATCAAAACCACCTTTAGCAATTTTATCCGATATTTCTTTTAATCTGCTTTCATCATATATAAAAACCATTCCTGCTTCATTTTTATAGCCGTATGTGCTCATATAACTCGATAGTAATGCAGCGCTCATAGCTGAACATATTTTGTCAGGGTACGTTAATACGGCTATTCTACGAAAACCATCAAGAAGATTTTTGCCCACAAGATAGCCAGTTAAAGAACGCAAATATATTTCTTCTTCTAAGGAAGCTCTACTAATTGTACTCATAATAATACATTATTTAATTTTGATATATTAATTATTTCTTAATTTTTGATGCAAAAACAAACATTCATCTACGTAAATCGAAATAAAAAATCACTTTAATGACGACTATATATTGGATTAAAACAATATTATGCATTTAACGTGATTTTTCAAGTATCTAATGTCATGTAATAATTTTTGGATAAGAGATTGAAAAAGCAAATATATTGCGTTAAATTATTCAACTTTATCTTAAACTAAAACCAGAAGAATTATCTGATTAGAATGCTGTTGTTAGAAATGCTTATCTACATTCAGTGCAAATCTGGTCAGTAAAGCCACGTTTTAAAAGCTTAAATATATCAACTCTAAATTTTAATTAATGAGCGGTTCTTTTGCTTTTTTAAAAGAGCTCTCAACCAAGATAAACAAAGACGACGCAAAGAAGAAAGCGCTGTTACAGTTTTCAGGAAAAGCATTCCAGTTCGACCTAAATGAAGGAGAAAGTTTTTACGTAAAATTCGAGAGTGACGGCAGCATGAGTGTAGAAAATGGAAAAATAAATTCGCCGGCAGCTTCAGTATCAGTAAGTGACTCTCTTCTTATAGACCTTATAAATGGGAAAGCTGACCCGGTTAAGTCATTTTTTATGGGCAAGCTGAAAGTGTCAGGGGATCTAATGCTGGCTCAAAAACTTGTAAATGAAGTTAAAAAACTGATTTAGTGAAATTTTATGGAAGTAAAAAAAGTAACTGTAATAGGAGCAGGCGAGATGGGACACGGCATAGCTGAAATTTTTTTGCTCAATGGTTATGAAGTTACTATAGTTGATATTAAAGAAGAAGCTTTACAAAAAGCTAAGCAGCTTATACAAGAAAGTCTAAATAAATTTGCACAAAAAGGAAAGATTAAGGTTGAAGATGTCGCTAAAATAATGGGTAAGCTAAGCACTTCAACAAACTTGGAAGAATCTGTCAAGGGTTCAGACATAATAATAGAGGCAGTCCCAGAAAAGATAGAAATAAAGGCCGATGTTCTTGGAAGAGCAAGTAAAGCAGCAAAACCTAATGCTATAATAGGCACGAACACTTCAAACATAAAGATAACAGAACTTTCTCAGTACGTTAACGGGCCATGGAGGTTCCTCGGCACACACTTCTTTAATCCTCCAGTTTTAATGAAGCTGGTTGAGTTAGTGAAAGGTGAAAAGACCGACGATAAAGTTCTTGATGACGTTTATAACTTTATGAAGACTTTAGGAAAAGAACCTATAAAGGTAATGAAGGATACTCCTGGATTTATAGTCAACAGAATAAGTGCACCAGAACTTTTGTTTTTCTGCTTATTAGCGGATCAGAAGCTAGCTAAACCCGAAGAAATAGACGCTTTTGCTAAGGAACAAGGCCTTCCCATGGGTCCATATGAGCTTATGGATTACGTTGGCCTTGATGTAGTTTATGATTCCCTTGTTTATTTTGCAAAAACGATTTCTTCAGATTATGGGAAATGCAAAACAATAGGTGAACTCGTCAAGCAAGGAAAGCTCGGTAAAAAGAGCGGTTATGGCTTTTATGAATGGAGCGAAGGAAAAGCCAAAATACCAAAGGCCAGCGCAACAGATAAAGTAAACCTTCTTGATGTTCTTGTACTCGAGGTTAATGAAGCAGTAAAGCTCATAGAGGAAGGTGTAGCAACGCCAGAAGATATAGAAACTGCTGTAAAGCTAGGTTTAAACAGGCCATTCGGCCCTATTACAGTGGCAAAATCTCTAACGAACAATGAGGTAAAGACAAAGTTACAGGAACTTTATCAAAAATTTAGCTGCGAGGTTTTTAAACCGGCTAAAAGCATAGAAGAAGGGAAGCTAAAAGAAGTTATTGAAGGAAGGTACAAGCCTGTTGAAGCAGAAAAGAAAGAAAAAGCAGAAACAATTCAACCACAAACTTCTTTTAAATATATTAAGCTTGAAAACGTTGGTAATCACGTTCTAAGAATTTTGTTAGATAGACCAAAACATAACTTTTTAAGCCCTGATGTAATAGAGGAGCTTGACAGAGCGATAGAAAGCGTTTGGAACGATAGAGATATTTGGGTCATAGTGCTAACAGGCGCTGGCAACGATTTTTCAGCTGGGGCTGACTTATCTACTTATATTGCAGATGGCATGCAATTTATCGAGTTTTCTAGACGCGGTGAAAGGGTCTTTAGAAAGCTGGCAGAGATACCCAAAGTTACTATTGCAGAAATTAAAGGATACGCGCTAGGAGGCGGGTTTGAGCTTGCTCTTGCATGTGACATACGAGTAACAACACCAGACGCAATAATAGGTTTCCCCGAGACAACTCTTGGCCTGATACCCGGTTGGGGAGGAACACAGAGACTCGCAAAGCTAGTTGGCATGAACACAGCGCTCTGGCTAATTCTCACAGGCAAAAGGATAACGGGCGAAGAAGCGCTAAGACTTGGCATAGCTTCACAAGTTTACGAAAAGGACATAATAGATCAGGAAACTATTAAGCTTGCAAAAGAAATAGCTGTAAACAACGCCCCTATAGCTGAAGCTCTGGCCAAGAGGCTTATAAACAAGGCTACAGAAGTGCCCATGGACATTGGTTTAGAATGGGAATCAACAGCATTTGGCATACTCTTTAACACTGAAGACCTTAAAGAAGGAATATCCAGTCTTTTTGAGAAAAGAAAGCCTAACTTCAGGGGAAGATAAGATGGAAGTCTACATAGTAGATTATTTAAGGAGCCCTTTTTCAAGATCAAGACCAAAGGAACCTGAAAAGGACGTCTTCAATGCGCTAAGGATGGATGAAGTGCTTGCTTTGTTAATAAAGGAAATAATAAAGAGAACAAACATAGACCCGAAGGAAATAGGGGACGTAATAACTGGTTGTGCTTTTCAGGTTCACGAAAACTGGCTTTATGGAGGAAGGCACCCTGTTCTTCTCGCAAACCTTCCGTGGGAGGTTCCTTCTATGGGTGTCGACAGGGCCTGTGCCTCTTCGATGACAGCTATAGGGATTGGAGCAATGGAAATAGAAACCGGAAATTCAGAATTTGTAATAGCGGGGGGCATGGAACACATGACGCATGTACCTATGAGCGATAACCCTCATGTAGCTCCAAACTATAAGCTGTTAATCAGGCCTGAATATATGAAATACCAAATGAATATAGGATATGTAATGGGGCTCACAGCAGAAAAACTCGCAGAAGTCAGCGGTATAGGAAAAAATGAAATGGACGAATGGTCTTACAGAAGTCATATGTTAGCAAGCAAAAGCGTTTCAGAAGGCTGGTTTTCAGGAGAGATACTTCCAGTAAAGACGGAATATCAAGGTAAAGAAATTGTTGTTGACAAAGATCAGAGTATAAGGCCTGATACAACCTTAGAACAGATAAGATCTTTACCCCCAGCTTTTAAGCAGGATGGAGTAATTACAGCTGGTAACTCTTCCCCACTTAATGCTGGAGCATCAGCAGTTCTTTTGGCATCTGAAAAGGCAGTTGAAAAATATAACCTTAAACCATTGGCAAAGATTAAGTCAATAGGATGGGCAGGCGTTGAACCTTATTTGATGGGAAAGGGGCCCGTGCCAGCTAGCAAAAAGGCGCTCGAAAAGGCAAACCTTAGTGTAGAAGATATAGACTACTGGGAAATAAATGAAGCTTTCGCTGTCGTAACTCTTTATGCCATAAAAGAACTTCGAATAAACCCGGACAAAGTAAACGTGCATGGAGGGGCAATAGCGATAGGTCATCCTTTGGGGGCTACTGGTGCAAGAATAACTGGAACGCTTGCGAGGATACTTAAAGAAAAGAATGGGAAATATGGAGTTGCAACTCTTTGTGTTGGAGGAGGTCAAGGTTACGCAATAGTCCTGGAGAGGGTTGAATAATTTGAGCTTTGAGTTACCTCAAGAAGTAGAAGAAACAAGAAAAAGGGCAAGAAATTTTGCATTAAGAGAATTCACAAAAGAGCTTATAGAGCATTTTGATGAAACCGAAGAGTATCCCAACGAAATAAGAAAAAAAGTTTTTGATGCTGGTTTTATAACGATAGAAAATCCGTGGAACATGTTAGTAACTATGGAAGAGTTCTGTAGGGTTGATCCAGGTATAGGGTTAAGCACTCTGGCTTCAGTATTTGGTTCTGAGATCCTTCTGCTTTATGGGACCGATGAGCAAAAGGAAAAATATCTTTATCCAACCTTAAAAGGTGAAAAGATAAGTGCGGTTGCTGTTACCGAGCCAGGTGCTGGAAGCGATGTAGCGGGAATATCGTCTAGGATAGAAAAATCAGAAAAAGGATGGATACTTAACGGGCATAAAATGTTTATAACTAACGGAACCGTAGCAGATCATTATTACCTTCTTGCCAGATCTGCTCCTCCTCCTTCTAAAGAGAAACGACATCATGGATTGACGCTTGCCATAGTTGAAAGAAAGTGGAATGGGGTGAATCCTGTAAAACTAAAGGGGAAGCTAGGAATGAGGGCAACGGACACGGCTGAAATTACTTTTGAAAATGTATTAGTACCAAACGAAAATATTGTAGGTGAAAAAGGCAAAGGTTTTTACATTATAATGACTTTCTTTAACATAAGCAGGGTTTATGTAGCGGCGCAAAGTGTAGGAACCGCTCAAGGCATACTTGATCTGCTACTTGAGTACCTTGCTGAGAAACCCGCAAGTTTCAGGGAGATGGAATACGTACAGTTCGCTCTTGCTGAAATCAGCACGCTTATTGAAGCTGCCAGAAACATAACATATAAAGCGGCCGCAAAAGTGTTTTCTTTTAATCCTGACCCTGCTTTAACAAGCATGGCAAAATATTATGCTGCTGAAGTAGCAAACCAAGTAGCAAATATAGCTTTCAAAATAGTTGGGATGGAAGCTTCTGGATCTAAACTCGAAAAACTCTATAGGGATGCTAAAATAACAGAGATCTGGGAAGGAACCAGCGAGATAGAAAAGCTTGTAATTTCGAGGATGATCCTTAAAAAGATTCAAGAGGTGAAGTAAAATGGCTTCAGAAGAACAGAAGCTTTTAGTAAGCATGATAGAGCAGTTTGCAAAAGAAGAGCTAGAAAACGTCGCACAAAAAATTGAAAAAGAAGGTATAAGTAAAGATATCAGAAAAAGGCTTGCAGAGCTTGGTCTCCTTGCAGCAACGTTACCTCAGTCAGAAAACGGTGCTGGTATAGATAGAAGTTCTTTTTCTTTGGTTTTAATGACTATAGCTAAATACTCTGCCTCAGTAGCTTATTTTATATATTTACAGAACACGCTTGTTAATGAGATACTTTTCAAAGCTCAAAAGCGTAAAGAAGAAATTGCAAAAATAGCCTCAGGTGAATCAACAGGCACTCTGGTTCATGACATAAACTTCAACTTCCCGCTAGAAATTTATATAAAAGGACATGAGCTATACGGCGCAAACAATTTTGTAATATTACCAGATGCAGACTTTCACTTAGTGCTTGCGAGATCTGAAAAAACTTCTTACTTGGTTATGGCTAATCCGGTCAAAATAGAAAAAAAGAAGCCATTAGGATTTAGAGCAATTAGCTTTGGATTTGCAAGCTATAAGCAAACAATTGAAGAAGACAGAATTATATTAAAAGACGCAGATAATTTATTAAAATCCCATATTTTTGATACCTCAGATCAGATAGCTGCAATAGCTATTGGAATGAGCGAGTCTGCTTTAGAAAAGGCAATAGAGTATTCAAAAGAAAGGAAGGCGTTTGAGAGCTATCTTTACGAATTTCAACCAATATCAGCTGTGCTTAGTGATATGAAAGGAAGAATAGAAGAAATGAAAAAAGCCCTTATGCTTTCTGAGGATACGAAGGACAGGATATTATTAAAACTAAACGCGCTGGAGCTCGCAAGATCGGCTTCAAGGCTTGCACTACAGATTTATGGGGGATACGGTTATTTGGAAGATTTGGGAATAGAAAGATATTATAGGGATTCTATGTACCTTACGATGCTATCTTCAAATTATATTAAAGATATAGAAATAATATCAAAAAATATTATATCTCCTGACGCTTTTAAAATATAAGAATAATTTTTAGTTTTATAAACTGTTTACGCTCTAATTTTAATCAAATTTTTTAAAATAAATACGTTCTGGGTTCAATTTAATGATTATTCCTAACAATTTAATACACAAATCTAGTTATAAAAGTTTAAATATGATATTGAACAATTAAAAATTATGAAAAAAATTTTGATGATACCGGGACCAATTGAATATGAGCATGATGTTTTAAGTGCAATGGCAAAACCAACATATGCTCATACATCAAAAGAATTTGCAGAAATATTTAAGGACGCGTTAGAAAAAACTATGATGGTTTTTGATGCAAAAGACGGATTGCCATATGCGATTTCTGGGTCTGGGACTCTTGCGATGGAAATATCTACAGCTAATTTTATAAAGAAAGATTCTAAAATTCTCGTCGTAAGTACGGGTTATTTTGGTGACAGGTTTGTGGATCTTTTTTCGCGGTTTTCTAAAAACGTCGAAGTTTATCGCCCTCCTCTTGGATATTCTGCGGATCCAAAAGAAATTTATGAAAAAGTAAGCAAAGGGGAATACGATCTTGTAACCGTAACGCATGTAGATACGAGCTCTGGAGTAAAAAACAACATAAAGGAAATTGCTAAGTTTTTTAGGGATCTTGATACAATACTTGTTGTTGATGGCGTGTGTTCTATAGGCGGAGAAGAATTCAGCATGCAATGGGGAGTAGATGTAGCTTTCACGGCAAGCCAAAAGGCTTTAGGAGTGCCTCCAGGCCTTGCAGTAGGAGTTGTAGGAGCAAAAGCGCTTAAATTTATGGAAAAGAACCCCCCTCTGACTTTCTACTCAGACCTCAGAATATGGCAGAACGTTCTTAGAACATATATGCAAGGAAAGGCAGCATATTTTGCAACCCCTGCCGTCAACTTAATACTCGCCCTTGATGTAAGTTTGAACATGATAGTTAAAGAGGGCATTGACAACAGAGTAAAAAGACACCAGATAATTGCTGAAAGCATAAGAGCTGCCTTAAAAGAAATAGGCCTTAAATTTATACCAAAGGAGGGGTCTTATGCTAACACTATATCGGTTCAGTATTTGCCAGAAAATGTTAAGCAGTCAGATTTTCTCGCAGATGCTGAAAGGTTTGGGGCGGTTTTCGCAGGAGGATTAATACCAGAAATAAAGGAAAAATACTTTAGAATAGGTCACATGGGTTCGATAACTTCTTCAGAAGTATTAATAGCAATTGGAGCCGTTGAAAGAGCTCTAAAAAAGAACGGATACAAAATAGATTTAGGAAGAGGGCTTTCGGCTGCACAGGAAGTGCTTTATAATAGCGGGTACTGATCTTTAGGAAAATTGTTTATTTAAATAGTTTTAAAAAAATTGCTGTGTTGGATAAAATAATATAAAAACGTGGCTGTTTTCGTTATTTTATGTGCCAAGAAAGCAACTGCAATAATAACAAAAAATGGGAATAAGTTTATTGACAGAAGGAACTGGATAAAGTACAACGAACAGCTTGTTGTCAAGAAAAGTTATTTCCTATTTAAATGTTGAAGCAAGTGACAAAGAGCTTGAAACAGTAAAATACCAAGCCTAACGTATGGGGTATCTGGTAAAAAGATGAACAAAGCCTAAAAATCTGTTGCTTAAAAGCGACCTGTATAAAAGTATGTTCCTTTTACTATACTGCACAGGTTTTCTTTCCCATCATATACTTCTATTAGTGCATACGCAAGGTTCTTTCCTCTTTTTATTATCTTAGATCTCGCTTTTATAGGCCCTTCAGTTATCGGTCTCAGGTATGTTACTTCTAGGTCCACAGTAACTTCATTATAACCTAAGTTGCTCGTAAGAGCCGCGCATCCTCCCGCTGCATCCGCTATAGTTGCTATCGCACCTCCGTTAACAAAGCCCCCGAACCTTGTGATTTCTGGTCTAAATTCCATATAAAGCTCACAGGAGCCTTCTAGTATGCTTTTAACCTTTATACCTAAGTACTTTAAAAAAGGGTCATTCTCAAGAACTTCTTTTAGAGCATCTAGGCTCATAACAGTTTAATTAAAACGTTGTAAATAAAAAAATTTCTAATTTACTTTAGTGAATAAAGGTAGCCACTAAAATAAAGTGTCCAAAGAAGTATAGGATATGCTATCAATCTTTCAATACCTCCAACGCCCATTCCAAGCGTTATGCCAGAAATAAAAAGACCTAAAGATATCAAGGATAATAGCCCAATCAATACAGATATATAAGACATAATACGCTTTTGAATTCTAAAAGAGCTTATTACAGCAAGAGAGCCGAAGAAAAAAGTTATAAATGAGACTAAAGCGTGAATGTGATATGGAGAATTTTCAGGAAATACACCAACAAGCGCGGCACCGAGCCCGGCTATGAACATAAGGGCAGGAAAAAGCTTTACATGGAGGCTTTTATAAACTAAATAAGAAACAATCACTATAACTATACCAAATATAATGATAGAAGTATTAAAAATCGGCGCTGTAGGACCTACTCCAAGATCACTTATATAGTTGTTACTTATGCTATATCCAGTATATTTAGCTTCGGCAACGATCATAGCAATTATAAACTGGAAGGTTCCTACAAAAGCTAACGCCCCTGCATATTTTGTATAATTTTCGCTATTCATATTGTAAAAATAGAAACGTCAATTTATATATTTTTAATTTATCAGTACTCCCACAGGTAATTACATTTCAAAATAATTAGAGATATAGTTGATTTTTTGTTTTTGATTAACTTTTGGTTTAATGCCATATAGCTTTGTGTTGGGTCAAATTTTAGCCCTTAGCTTATAGTTAAAACTAATGCTCTAATATTGGCTTATTAAATTTCATTCAGGAGGCTGCAGTCTGCTTAAAGTTATTTCCATTTTAACAATATGCTTAAAAAAGTACACTGGTAGGCAGTTCTTTGAACTACAACCCTTGCTATAATCTACAAGTTGTAGAGAATTAGAGCGTAAAGCAAATAACTCAAGTTCCTGCTAGTAATCTTAGCTTCAAATTTAAGCTTAGTAGCAGTGTATCTGGTGAAGGGAATCCTTTAGTGTATTTCAAAGACTCTGCAGATGCATATTTATCTAGGTATAAATCAAAGGCTTTATCATATCCTTATGCTTTAAATTCATTGCAACATTTATCTCAAGGTATCTTTCAGAACTTTAAAGCAAATTTTGCCTATTTACTATTGAGCCTCATTTGTTATACGTTAAGACTTTAAATCAGATGAGGACCCAAATAAATTTCCTCAAAAATGTAAAATTTTATACTTGCGTGAGTACTGTTTTTAATGTTAATAATTATATATAAGGAATAAATCCATTATAAGTCAAGAGGAACCTGTTGAAGATAGTTCCATTAGGCGAAGAATCATTTGGTATAAGATCAATGTGCGTTAAGGTCGATGTTGAAGGAACAATTTTTATACTTGACCCAGGAGCAAGCTTAGCCCCAAGAAGGTTCGGTTTGCCGCCCCATCCTCTTGAGATTGATGCCATAAAAAAGTTCAGAGAGAGACTGTATAATGATTTTAAAGAAGTTGAGTATCTTTTTATCTCTCATTATCATAGAGACCATTTTACGCCAGTTTACAAAAGCGTTTATATGGGAACAGAGGGCGAAAACATTTACAAAAAGAAAAAAGTATTGGTTAAAAATTATAACAATGCAAACTACAGCCAGAAAGTAAGGGGGTATATGCTTGAAAAAGATGCAAAAAGCACGTCAAGCGATTGGATTTTTGCAGACGGTAAAAGTTTTAAAATAGGAGACATATCTATCAAAGTTTCTGATCCTATTCCTCATGGTAAAGAAGGAAGCAAAACAGGATTTATAATAGGAATATCTATAAAACATAAAGGTTTTAGCTTAACTTACATTCCAGACGTTCAAGGCCCCCTTACAAAAAAAGCTGTAAAGTTCGCTAAAGAAACAAAGCCGGATATGCTCATAATTGGAGGATTTCCTTATTACTTATTTGGCTATGTTTTTAACGAAGAAGACCTTGAACTTTCAAAGAAACTTTTAACCGAAATTATAGTAGAAACAAAACCTGAAACAACGGTAATAGGGCATCACCTTTTGAGAAGCAAAGACTGGGTCAACGCCGTTCCTGAGAATATTAGCTTCAAAACTTACGCATCTCTGCTGGGTATGGAGGAGAGGCTTCTTGAGGCCAGAAGAAAGGAGCTCTATGAGAAGGAGAAACCTCCTCCAGAATACTTTGAGCTGTTCAAGAAAAAGGCAAAAGATGAGGAGGACTAGAAATGCTTTTATACGAAGCGCATTTGAAAGAATACAGGGCCGGTGGTGTAGCCTGGTTAGCACGTCGCCCTCACACGGCGGAGATCGCCGGTTCGAATCCGGCCCGGCCCATTTAATTTTTTGAGTCCTTAAGTATCGGAACATTCTTTCTACCTTATTGATAAAGTATGCGTGCTAAGTATGCACACCTGCTTGAGGATGCGGATCCCCAGCGCTGGTTTGACAATTTAGCCGCTAGGTCCATCGTACCGTCACATTCTATCTTAGAACTTTAGGATTTTATTGCGAGCTTAACAGGACTGATCCTAAAGCAATTCTTAAGAATGCAAGGATTAAGGCTTTCAGGGATACTCCACCGATTTCATTAGGAGGATAGAGAAGGAAGGCAAAGCTGGCTCCTACCTGTACAGGTTTAAAAAGGTACTCAACTACTGGCTTTCCTATAACGACGACGTCAACGTGAAGCTCAAAGTTAACATTAGATGCGAGTCTTACACGCCAAGAATAGTCTACGAGAGGGTTCCAAACAAAGAGGAGCTTGAAAGTATCCTTAGAATGGCTACTCTAAGGGGTAAAGTTTCAATATCCTTATGGTCCTCAGAGTATTTAGACCCCAAACTCTAGGCAATTAAACAGGAACTGACGGCATAAGGCTTGGAGATTTTATAGAAACCAAAGTGAATGAAAAAGGCATAACATTCACTAAAATTCCAACTATGCTGTGGTTGGAAGGGGATTAAGCAAGGCTAAACGTCAATACTTCACCTTCATACCACAACAAACAATAACTTACATGAAGAATACTTAGAAGAGAGGGTCAAACATAGCAAAAGGCTTGGTAAAGATTCTCATCTGCTGGATTTTTATACCAGAGGTGTAAAAAGGAACAAGTTTCTTAGGACAACCCTTGTGACTAGGGATATTAGAGAGACGATTTTAAAAGCTGGTTTTCAATAGTAGCCCTTAGATAGGCACACGTGCACGATACGTTATATTTCGATTATCTGGTTTATGTTTAGGTTTAGGACTATTTCTGCTATGTCGCTTGCGTATTCAGCTGTCCGTCTTATGCTTTCCGTTATCATTTTTATGTTGGAGACATCGGCCTGTTTTATTTTGGGCCGAATTTCTTTTATTGCTTTGTTTTCGATGGTTTCTATTGTTTTTGCTTTAGAGATTACTTGATTCGCTAAGGCATAATCCTTTTTGAATAGTGCTTTTACTACGTCTTCGAATACGTTTTGTGCAAACATGCTAATTTCATTAAGTATCTTGAAAACTGCTTCGTTTGGTTTTTCTTTTAGTTCTAAAATGTTTTCTGCAATGCGTACTGCGTGATCAGCAATTCTTTCGACAAATTTTACAATTACCCTGTAGCCTAAACAGTCTCGTAGGCTGGAAAGTCCAATTTCCTTTAAGATTTTCGGGTTTTGCACAGCTACTTCTAACTGGCGCATTATGTAAAGGCTAAAGCGGTCAACTTCGTCGTCAAGCTGGATGACTTCTTGGGCAAGCTTTTTGTCCAAGTTCTTCAACGCTTGTATTGCGTCTCTGTGCATTGAAGTGGCAATTATGCACATACGTCTTAAAGCATTTTCAACGGAAAGCCCGGGATAGCTTGCTAACGTTTGCAGTTTGATTTCGTTTAAGGTTTCCGATATAATTTCTGTGCCGACCAGCTTTTTCCTCGTTAGCTCTTTTATCACGCTTATTTGTATGGGGTCTATGCGTTCTTCTTTTGTTCGCACTACGATGGAGTTGTAGCCTACTAAGTATAGGGAAATTATAGTCCTTATTATAGTGTTGGGATCATCTTTACTTGAGACGATAAGGATGGCTTCTGCTGGCTGAGTTGCAGGTTTGACCATTTCTTTTGGGGTTAAAATGAGTGAATTATCTTGTATTGTTATTGTTATTGGGCTTCCAGCCTTTAGCCCTAGCGAAGTAACCCATTTTTTTGGAAGGGAGACTATGTATGTGGATTTTCCAGTGATCTGGATTTTTCTTGTTTCCTCGTTTGTTTGCTCTCTTATTTTTGTCTCTATATAGTTTATATAGAAAATTTTCATCTACATTTTCTATATGGCTAAGGTATATAGATTTTTCTTTCGTAATGATAATGGGGGTAAAGTGTATGAAGACAACATATAAGGTTGCCATTACAATAGCAATAATTGCCTTAGTCGTCGCTAGCGCATTTGCTTATCAATACTTAGAAAACTCAGCAACCGCGCAGAAGGTAACATTGAATGGTGCAGGATCAACCTTTATCTTTCCATTAGTTGATAAGTGGGCAGCGGAATACCATAAGATCAAACCTAACGTCCAAATTAATTATCAAGGAATTGGAAGTGGTGGAGGAATACAACAACACATTGAAAAGACCGTGTATTTTGCAGGCACCGATGCTCCACTCACAGCGGCGCAAGCCGCAAAGGCGCCTAACACTTTGCACATACCAATAACCATTGGAGGAGTTGTTGTAATTTACAATCTGCCGGGCATAGGTAAAGGACTGAAATTCACAGGAGAAATTCTTGCAGAAATATACCTCGGAAAGATTACCAAATGGAATGATGCTAGACTTGCTGCAATAAATCCTGGCATAAGCCTTCCAGACCAACCAATCACTGTGGTACATAGGTCTGATGGAAGTGGCACCACCTTCATCTGGACTAGCTTCTTGTCAGATTTCAGCCCAGAATGGAAAGAAACTGTTGGAAGAGGAACATCCGTTAATTGGCCTACGGGTATTGGAGGGAAAGGAAGTGATGGGGTTACAGCTCTTGTACAGCAGACGCCTTATTCTATTGGCTATGTTGAATTTACGTATGCAATGGTAAACAATTTGACTTACGGATATGTTCAGAATGCAGCTGGCGAATTCATCGAGCCCAGCATAGAATCGATCGCCAAAGCGGCACAATATGCTGCGATAACCCTGCCACGGGGCGACGCAAGCTGGTCAAATGTTTCAATAGTTGACAGCTTAGCTAATAACACACAAGCACACGGGGCTTATCCAATAACAAGCTTCTCCTACATCATCGTATACAAGGAATTGAACGTTTTGCCTAACATGAACGAGGCTACTGCCAAAGCCTTAGTGGACTTCCTCTGGTGGGCGGTACATGACGGCCAAAATTATGCACCTGGTTTATACTATGTTCCCTTACCATCAAATGTTGTGGCAAATGATGAGCAAACAATCCGTATGATAACATTCAACGGACAGCAACTACATAAGTGACGAGGCATGAAGATTTCACAGAAAGTATTTCCTTTTTTTTGCAATTTAAACATAAAATTCATTTTACAGCTTAACCACTTTAAAGGCGACGACATTTTTAAACTTGTAAGCGCCCTAGTTGCTTCTAGCATCTTTTTGCTTCTTGGTTTAATGGTTTACGAACTGGTTAAGGGATCTTGGCTTTCCATACAAACTTTTGGTTTAAACTTTATTGTTGGAACCAAATGGGATCCCGCTGTTTCAAAAGTTTTTGGGGCCTTGCCGCTTATACTAGGCACGTTAGTCACTTCAGCCATTGCCCTCTTAATAGGCATACCCATAAGCTTAGGCGTTGGTTTAGCTCTTTCGGAATATATGCCTAAAAAATTCGGGCTTGCAGTTTCCTTTCTCGTCGAGCTTTTAGCCGCTGTTCCAAGCGTTATTTACGGGCTTTGGGGAATATTTGTGCTCATCCCCTTCCTTCGCAACCATGTATATCCATACCTGCAAACAGCGTTTGGTTTTATCCCCATTTTCTCAGGGCCCATTTACGGCGGAGGCGTCTTAACAGGTGGAATTGTTCTAGCCATAATGATTATTCCAACGGTTTCTGCCGTCATGCGTGATCTTTTCTTGACAGTGCCGAATTCCCAGCGGGAAGCTATGATAGCTCTCGGCGCAACAAAATGGGAAACAACAAAAACTGTGATAAGCTATGCTCGTTCAGGAGTTATAGGCGCTATAATTCTTGGCTTGGCACGAGCAGTTGGCGAAACCATGGCAATAACAATGGTTATTGGCAACAAATTCCAGGTTTGGCCCTCATCGCTGTTTGATGCTTGGTATACAATGGCAGCCATCATAGCTAATGAACTTTTGGAGGCAACGTATGACCTCTACATCAGCGCCTTAATAAATGTTGGACTAGTTTTGTTGTTTGTAGCTTTGATAATCAACATTCTTGCTAGGCTGATTGTTTGGCGGACTCTCAGATTCACAAGGGGTATTGCGAGGGAATAGAGACATGGACCATTACAAGTTCAGAGTCGTCAAAAATCATCTTGTACAGTTTCTTGTTTACCTCGCCCTTTTTTTGGCTCTGGTTCCCCTTTTCAGCATATTGTATGAGGTGGTTGTGAGGGGCTTTTCTACAATCAGCATCGAATTCTTCATTAAACCCACACCTACTGTTGGCGAGGTTGGTGGAGGTGTTGCAAACGCCATCCAGGGAACATTAATAACTATTGGATTGGCTTCATTAATCGGTGTTCCAATTGGATTAATGTCTGGCATATTCCTTAGCGAATATGGTGAATCGAAGCTATCTGTGGTTGTTAGGTTCCTCCATGATGTATTAATGGGAATTCCGTCAATTGTCATAGGGGTTTTCGCTTATGCCTTAATTACACTTTCAATCGGGTTCTCGGTTATAGCAGCGGCCTTCGCGTTGTCCGTGATAATGATTCCTATAGTGACTAGGACAACCGAAGAGGCGTTAAAACTTGTGCCTATGAGCATTCGTGAAGCAGCAATTGCCCTAGGTATCCCAAGATGGAAAGCAACAGTTACAGTCGTGTTCAGCGGTGCAAAAAAGGCTATAGTCACGGGATTGCTGCTTTCCATTGCAAGGATTGCTGGCGAATCGGCACCTGTGCTTGTTACTATGGGTTTTTGGCGGTGGTGGTTCGCAGGGTTTGATCGCCCAGTTGCCAATCTAGCACTAGACATCTTTATATTTGCCATGTCGCCTTTCAAAAACTGGTTAACATTAGCTTGGGGATCGGCACTTGTTCTTATTCTGCTGGTTTTGGGAATAAGCGTAGCCGCGAGGGTTCTAACTAAGGGGAGATACTGATGGCGGTTAAGTTTGACATTCAAAACTTAAACGCGTGGTTCGGCTCAATGCATGTGTTAAAAAACATTAACATGAAAATAGAGGAGAATGCCGTAACAGCCATTATCGGCCCGTCTGGAAGTGGTAAAACCACTTTTCTCCGTTGCCTTAACAGGATGCATGAAATCACCCCAGGTGCTCGGGTTTCTGGAAAGGTTCTGTTTAATGGAATAAACATCTACGATGACGGTGTTGACCCTGTTATGATAAGAAGGAAAATCGGTATGGTTTTTCAAAAGCCAAACCCATTTCCAATGATGTCCATCTACGACAACGTGGCTGTGGGCTTAAAATTGAATGGCATCCGAGACAAGAAAATCCTCGACGCTGCTGTTAGGCGAAGCCTGGAACTAGCCAATCTTTGGGACGAAGTTAAGGGAGCCTTAAACAAGTCCGGGGCTAGCCTTTCTGGCGGGCAGCAACAAAGACTTTGCATAGCACGCGCGTTAGCTGTAGAACCGGAGGTCCTATTGATGGATGAGCCCACCTCAGCTCTTGACCCAATAGCCGCTGCAAAAATAGAGGCTCTCATAAGAAAATTGGCTAAGAATTACACAGTAGTCATTGTAACCCATAACATGCAACAGGCAGCAAGAGTTTCAGATTACACAGCCTTCTTTTACTTGGGCGAACTAATAGAATATGGTCCGACCAAGCAAATTTTTGAGAATCCAAAACACGAGTTAACAAAGAGATACATAACTGGAGAGTTCGGCTGAGGTGAAAACGCATGAACAGAATTATTGATACATGTCTGAAGAACTTTCAGAAACCCCCTAAAGAATGGGGGGAGTAGCCCATCTCGCTGCTTTAACAGCTCTCTTGGAATGCCTTAAAAGAAGAGAAGCCTATAAAGTTCGTGAAATGGCGGATACCTATACCAGCTGAAAGTGGAAGCTACAGCAGCCCTAAGCATAGCCCACATGAGAGAGCTAATAGAATTTCAGGACCCTAAAACCCTAGAAGCCTTCATTAAGAAAAACATTAAACGTATGGCCATGGAGGGAAGCAGAGGTCACAAGTAAATTTTAAACTACCTGTTGTTCATTGAAGCCAGAAAAGCGCTCAGAAGCTGTATGGTAGCAAAAAACCCGAAGGTGAAAGAGCTTGTAAAAGTTTTGGAAGGTTAGCTTCAAGCCAAGCCAGACTCGAAGCTTATTGTTTTAACTCAGTACCGCGATACAGTAAATGCCTTGCTAAAAGCTCTAATAACAATTCAAGGTTGAAGGTGAACGTTTCGTAAGTCAGTGCAGAAGGGAAGGCGATCTAGGAATGTCGCAGGAACAGCAGCGGCAAGTCCTTGAAAAGCTCAGGTGTGGTGAAGCAAATATGTTGATAGCCACAAGCATAGCTGAGGAGGGCTTGACTTAGAGATTCCGAAAGTTTATCATGTGGCGTTTTATAAGCCTGTTCCATGCTAGATACGCTATATCCAGCGCCGTGGCAGAACAGGAAGACGAGTAGCAGGAAAAGCAACAATATTAATAGCCGAAGACACAGTTGACGAGGCTTTTTACTGGTCAAGCATTTCAAGGGCAAGGAAAATGAAGCATATAATAAGTCAACTAAACAGGAAGCTACCGAAACTACTCAAGGAAACATTTAGGCCGCTATAACTCTGATAGACTACCAGCAGTAAATACAACAAGCTCCAAACAAGCATACAGAACCTTCAAACGTCAGCCCCTCTCCCCAAAAAGGAGCTCTGGAAGCTTTAAACAATACAGACGAGAGGTTTAAGCTAAGTCCTAAAGTGGCTTATGGAAAAGTTGTCAAACCAAACAATAACAATAGAAGAGGTTTTTAAACAGGCTTATGGGGAAGCCTAGAAAAGGCTGCTGTTGAAACAGCCATATGGTGCCTAACACAACAAGACCAAATATACCAACCAGAATCATGAAAAATAAAAAACTGTAAAAAGGATTTAATTATTTAATTGCATACGGCTTGGCCAACTTTTTAGTAAAAGGTTATTTTTTATGATGCGGTATGTTTTTAAATGAACAAATTCAGCGCTTACATAAACTTAACAAAGCCCGCCGTTTCTATGCTTTTGTTCTTAGGCGGCATTACTGGCTCTTTTATAAATTTTCAGAAAATCGTGAGTGAGCCTATAAGGTTTGTCATAGCCATGATAGCACTTTACCTTTCTATCTCAGGAGCTAATGCTCTTTCAAACTACATTGATAGAGATATAGACGCAAAAATGAAAAGGACCTGTAATAGAGCGCTTCCATCAGGACAGATTACCCCCCGCGAGGCAATAGTTTTTGCAATAACAGTACTCATCCTCGGACTTTTAATATCTTTATTTGTTAACACGTACGAATCTTTTTGGATCTTAATCGGAATAGCCTTTGACCCAGTTCTCTACAATTTTTTGAGTAAAAGAAGAACATACTACAACATTCTTATAGGATCGATAGCAGGCGGAGCACCTGTAATGGCAGGCTGGAGCGCCACAACAGGAGAATTATTTTCTATAAAACCATTTCTCATACTGCTTGCTATAATAATCTGGACCCCAGTTCATATATGGAGCATAGCAATCAAGTATAAGGATGATTATGAAAAGGCCAACATACCGATGCTTCCTGTAGTTAAAGGCGTTAAAGCGTCTTCATATGCAATAGGTGCGTTTGCCGTAGGGCTCTTTATTGTTACCGCTTATTATGGATTGACTTATATGAGCCCTTACTTTTCGTCTGTAATGATTTTGTTCGGAATAGCGATACTTTTTCTTTCGATAAAGTTGTTTATTAGCAGCGAGGTTCAGAAAGACGCAATGAGGTTATTTATATTTTCAAACATATATCTAACAATTGTTTTCTTTCTTATTATATCTTACTCAATATTAAATTATATTTAAGATTTTTAGTAAAAATTTTTAATATTTATATTATTTGATCTAGATATAATCTAATTTTTCAGAAATATTTTTATTTTTCAAAAAATTTTTTAAAATTATAAACAAAACTTTTCTGGCTTCAATAATTATTGTCATCGTGGTTGTAGCTGGGATAGGGTTTTACTATTATTCTTCATACGGTACAGTTAATGTCTACGTTACCACAGGTAATTCAGACCCCATATACATAACGATATCTTCAGTAATGATACATTCAAAAACAGGCCAGTGGGTAACGATTTCAAATAGTACAAAGACCGTAGTGCTTTCATCTAATTTATCTTTTTTAGCATCATCTAAAATTCCTGTTGGAAATTATACAGAGGTCAGACTCGTTATCAAATCTGCAACCGTCTCCATAGGTGGCATCAACGTGAGTGTTAACATTCCAAGTGGGGTTTTTAAAATACCGATAATTGCAGGAGGCCTTAGGGTGCAGGGAGGCAGCACCTCTAAGCTTGAGATCATAGTGGGACCCCATCTAATAATGACAGGAAAAGGCAACTATATTCTCTCTCCTGTTGTAACCGCGATGCAGCTTTCATAAAAAAGCTTTAATTATTTTTTAACCGTAAAGATTTTCAGATATAGTTTATACTATACTAACGTTTATGCTTAAATAAGGGGCAAAAGTCCCCCTTCCGTCACAGTAGATCAAAACTTTTTTAGTGCAGATTACTGTTTAACGTTATGGCAATGAACAGCATCCTGCGATCTAACGTTGGTAACAAGTACTTAACATATGTTTATGAGTCTATCGACAAGGCTATAAAGGCTCGAGATGGCGAAAAGAAAGTTCTTCCTTCAATAACGAACTCATATTAAGGGGCTGCTTCATCTATTGATGTATGCGGACAGACTGTAAGGAATAACATAAAAGAGCAGGATCCATAGAGAGTTTTAAAGTACAATGAAGAAATGCGGCGTTGAGAGCCTCTGACCTCCTCACCGCCTTAAAAGGTGATAGTTCCTTCAAGGCGGATCATAGGTTTGTGGTTTATCGCCTTCATCTTCATGACTTCATAGCTAGTGGTTGCCCACCCCGCTCCGCTCGTCCAGCGGTAGACCACGGGCTGTACCTTCAGCCACTTACCATTATCCTCAACGGACTCGGGTATATGTTGGCCCTTTTGGTGGCATCCCCTTTCGGGACACAGTTTAATACGCTTTACAATGTTTTGGTAATTTAAATTTTATCCCGCCTCTAGAAGAGGTTAGGCTTTCGTTCATTTTGTAATCGATAAAAGAGATTAAAAGAATCTGAGAAATTTGATTAACCTGTCTGCGGTTCTGGAGCTATTTTAAAATTAAAGCCGTTTATAAAACTGTTAAGATGACGAATTTATCATAAAGTCAGAAAAAAGTTTTGAACTACTGTTCAAGACAAAAAGGACAGATATGATTTTTCTTCTTCGCTCATTGAAGCGATGCTTATGTAAACCCCCGTTATTAAAAAGAAATAGTGCCATGAAGCCCAGAACAAATTAATCCCTATGGACCAGAGTTGTAGAGGGCTTGCACCCCTGATCAGCAAGATGCCTTTTACCATGCTGGCCACAAGAAGCGTGAGTATTATGACATGGTAGATCAATGGTCTCATGGACCTTGTGCTCCTGCCTTTCGCAGTTACTTTGAACGGCACCTTTCTCTTCAGTACCCATGCAAAGAAAGATGCAGTAACGCCGATGAATTCAATATACTCAAGAGCCTGATGAAGAATAAACCCTTTAAGTCCATATTCTGTCCCCCTCATCAGGTAGTAAAAGTAATAGAAAGAAAAAACAAAGTAAGGAACATAGGCTGATACGTATATCATCGGGCTGAGCTTGAGGAAATATATCCCGAACATAAAGGTAATTGGGGCAGCTATCTGAACAAGCGTAAAAGGTCCAACTTCAAGCCAGTAAAAAACTCCAGATACATAATCCATAAACGTCCTGAAGTCTAAATCGCTATTTAGCAAAGTCCCGATGAGCTGAAAGCCTCCGAGCGCCCACCTTGACTGCTGAGTTATGTATGCTGATACCTCAGTAGGAGGTGTGCCGTACCATATAAGCGGAAGGTCAACGTACTTTGAGATGTAACCTTTCTCGTGTATCTTTACCGAAGTAGCTACATCCTCCGTTACAGTATTCTCTTCTAGCATACCCACTTCTTTCAGAGCGCTTATCCTGTAGACTGTGCCTGACCCCAGGGAAAAAGCTGATCTTAAATCTCTGCCTCTCATTATCCTTCTCAGAAAAGGCTCCTGCTGATACCTTGCGCCCTGCCCTATGAGCGATTTCGTTTTTTCATAGTACTGGGGGACCTGGACAAAAGCTACCCTGGGATCTTCAAAGAAGGGCATAACTATGTCAAAGAAGTTCTTTGTTGGTCTCTGATCAGCATCAAATATAGCAACCAAATCATACTCATCTCCAAGAGCTTTTATGGCATCGTTTATTGCTCCTGCTTTAAACCCTCTTCTTTCGGTCCTGTGAAAATAAACAATTCCGTTACTTTTACAGAACTCAGATAGCTCTCTGATTATCTCTGGTTTCGTTGAGTCATCGAGAAGGAATACTGTCCCCCTGTTTCCCAGAGCAGCTTTGACAGAAAGAAGAGTCTTCTTTACTATTTCAGGATTTTCGTTATAAGCAGTTACAAAGCCTGCAACCTTGAATTTAGAAACTTTTACAGCATAGGGGAGGCTGTAATTCAGGGCGCCCTTTGTCTGAATGAACGTCGTGATAAACTGAAAAAAGCCAAGGGTAACTGATGTCCAGAGAAGAAAATCAAACCACGCTGTCCAAAGAGAGGTATAAGTGAAATATGTTATTATGAATGCGGTAACAAAAGGTAAACTGAAGAAAGTCAGGTTCAGAACCTTCATGGGGACACTTTCTTGACCCTGTACATGAGCCCGTAGACATCCTGAACGTCAACGACATAGTCAACCAGGGGGTAAACCCTTACGCAGCCGCTTCCGTCCAGCATTGTGGTGCATACAAGCACAACGTATAGATCTTTAAAGTTTCTCCTGAGAGTGTTTATCAGGCTGTCCCAGAAGTCATAAACCAGTTCCTCATGAGAAGGGCAGAGCTCGTTGGCATAGTAAAATACTACCATCGATCCATCTTCAACTTTTTCTGAAACTTCAACAGCAAGCCTAGTAGCGAGCGCAACTGCGTCTCTCCTGTTTTTTGCGTTATCCCTGTCAATAAAGTAGGAAGGGATTATCAGAATTTCATTATCTGATACAGAAGGTAGATCTTCCCGCGTTTTCACCATAAACATTTTTCTTTTAAGGTCCTTGGTTATAAGTTCGAGGATTCTTAAAAAATTGCTTCCGGAACTGCCCTCTATCAGGCACGATGATCCTTTTGAAAGCTCAGCAATGGAATTTCTGGCGGTAAGCGCGTAGTTCAGCGTGTCAGAATGGAGCTTTTCGTTCTGAGCTATCAGCTCGAAAAGCCCCCTTAGAAAGGGTGTTGGAGCGGCTGACGACTGTTCTTGGTAGAGGATTTCAGCAGTCTTTTCGATATCACTCCGAGCTTTAAGCGACTCTATAAGATCCCTAAAAGAAAGATTTCCTTCAGGAAGCTTCCTTATCTCTTCGAGCTCATCCTCCGCTCTCCTTATTGCTTTCATGATTTCCCTGTGTATCATCGTTTCAAATATTTCGACTTCAAGATAATCTCTGCCCTCTCGGTTGGTAATCCTATAAAACTCGAGCAGGCTGTTAAGTGCAACCTGCTCAATATATTCTGCCCTTATTACGCTTTCTTTTAATTTTGAAGAAATCACGTTTTAAATTTTGCTTAACTTACTTAAATCCTTTTAGTGATTTTATTCGGTACAGTTAACTTTAGCTCATTCTGATCACCTAAGGCTTATTATTAACTAAATGACCCTCAAACATTTAGACAAAAGCTTGTTAGAATGCTCTTCAAGGTCTTCGTTCGTGAACACAAAGTTGTAGAAGAATTTAAAGGACGTAATCCAGTACTTTATTGTTTTAAAGCTAAACTTTTTGTTAGAAGATTTCAAAAGCCTCTGTCCTGTACTTAATGTACTCGTTCATCCTCTTCATGAGGTTCTTCAAACTTTAATTATAAGCGATCAACTCTGGCCACCTGCACGCATCATACCACAGAGCTTTATCTGCGTATATTGGCTTGTTGATAAAAATATACATCAAGCGAGTTCTGTTGTCAGCTTATGCGAAAAAGAATGCTCTGGGCTTCGGCTCAAACGCAACCCATAACCGCGCTTATCTTCAGCTTTTTTCTGTCTCATCAAAGAATATAGCCTTAACATCTTTTCTGCTTACATCAAAAGAATCAGCACAGAGGAATATTTTTACACTCATTACCATATGGCAACATGGCTCCTCTTTATTATAAGCTCAAGGACATGGAACGCTCTTCTTAAGCTCAAACTTGGAAAATAATGCAAAGAAGATAATTGTTGGTGGGTCTTTTTTGTAAGCAAGCTATCATCTCGCGAAAGTTGGCTTCTAAAATTTCCTGTAAAGTTAAGAATAAAAATACAAATCGGGCTCTGAAAGCTTTAAGAAAAGAATTTTCTAAGAGGAAGTTTATAAATGTGAGCGTGTTAAATATTTTAAGTTGCAGTACAACACAGTTGTTTTGATCAAGGCAATTTATGAAGACGTAAAGGTTGATCCAAAGACGCTAGAGCCAAGCACTGCAGGCGTAAAGTTCAAAATGGAAGATATAAGCAGAAACGCCGTAGAGGAAGCAGTTAGAATAAAAGAAAAGCATGGAGGAAAAGCCTTAGGATTAATGTTTGGAAACGAACAACAATCGCTTATAATGAGGGAAGCTCTCGCTATGGGACTTGATGAAGGCATTATAATAAAAGGTTATTCTTTTAACGATCCTGTTTACACTTCTCAGGTTCTTTATGAAAAATTAAAAGGGTTGCAGTGGGATCTTGTTATAATGGGTTATTCTTCAGCAGACTCGTATACAGCTCAGTTAGCGCCTAGGCTTTCATCTATGCTAAACGTTCCGCTTATAGGGAACGCTGTAAAGCTCGAATTTAACGAAAAAAAGGTCGTTGCTACAAAATCTCTTGATGAGTATATGATAAAAGTTGAAAGCGATCTTCCTGCTGTGGTTTCAGTAGCTCAAGAAATAAATACTCCAAGAATACCACCTCTTCTTCAGATAATGGCCGCATCAAAGAAACCGCTTAAATTAGAAGAAGCACCTCCAGCAAAAGGGACTTATTATAAAGTAATCGAGCACAAAGCTTACGTATCTTCAAGAAAAAAGATAATTTTCGAAGACGTCAACAAGGGCGTAGAAGAAATATATAAGGTTTTAAAGTCTTCTTAACCTTCTAGCTTTTTTAAAAGCATCGGTACAACCTTATATATGTCTCCTACTATACCATAATCAGCTTCGTTAAATATTGGTGCATTCTTGTCTTTGTTTATAGCTATGACTATCTTTGAATCCCTCATGCCTACTATATGTTGAATCTGTCCCGAAATACCGAGGGCTATGTATATTTTTGGTCGAACCTTTTTTCCAGAAAGCCCAACCTGCCTGTCTTCTTCAAGCCAGTGAAGATCAGAACATACAGGTCTGCTGCCAGCAAGCTCTCCTCCTAGCTTTTGAGCAAGCTGTTTTGCAAGTTCTATTCCATCTTTCTTCCCTATACCTCTACCTACAGAAACTATAATCTGTGCTTTAGTTATGTCAACGGTCCCCCTTGCCTTTTCCTCGATACCTAGCAATTTGGTTCGAGGTGTACCCACCAGCTCCACTTTTTGTACCTTGTAAGAACTGTTACCGCCTCTTTTTATTTCAGAAGAGCCAGGCAACAGTGTGAATACCTTTGCTTCAGTTTCTTTAGTCATTACAGTTTTCCCGCCAAAAAAGTACCTTTTAATCAAAGTCTTTCCATTGTTCACCTGAAATTCAAATATATCAGATTCCATGGGGTACCCAAGTTTTTGAGAAACCAGAGCCGCTATTTCTCTACCTATTGTTGATGCACCTACAAAAAGATAATCGTAACCATTTGAAAAAATATTCGATATTGTGTCAACAGCTTGCCATGGATCATAAAGATCTGCTGAAAAATAATATACATTTTTAACGTTAAAACCAGAAGGATCGAACCCCTCACGGCATATTATATCTACTTCATCTGTTCTCTGATTTAAAAAACTTAGAAGTTCTTCTAAAAGCTCATTCCGTTCAGAAAAGGCAAGTACCTTCAACAAATAATTATTGCATAAAGAGTTTATTAAAGTTTTTACCGTTTCTGGAAGATAAGTTAATAAAAAATCAAGTAAAATATTAAACGTTGATAGCTTCAGCGTTATGTTATCCAGAGTATTTGGATCTGCCCAGGATTTACACGATGCTTGCAGTTTACCTTTCTGCAACTCTTTCGGTTCTGTTTTTCTTTCTGTTGCTCGACCTAAGGTTAAAAAGAAATGGCGTTTCTTTAAAAGAATTTCTTGTACTTATCTTCAAAAAGTACAGGAATTGGGGGAGATATATCTCAGACGTGCTTACTCATAGAAAATTTTTAAAGGATAGGAAAGTTGGAGGCATTTCTCATTTTTTTATGATCTATGCGCTTTTGCTTTCCTTTGTAGGAACGATGCTAGTTGCATACAATCAGTACTATGAGATGATAGCTGGGAGTCCAGTTTTTTGCGGGGTCTTTTTTGAAAGCTACAGTTTTGTAATGGATGTTGTAATGTGGATTCTGTTTTTTAGCTCAGTAGGAGGCCTGATAGCTCTTTATCTAAGAAGAAGGATCATTCCGAAGAAAGACATGATTTTTAACTCGTTATATCTGCTAGGTTTTGTTTATTTGGCTTTAACGGGAGCTCTTTTAGAGTCTTTTAGAGTTAATTATTTAGGCATAAAGTCTTACTACTTTTTCAACTCGATTCTGTTTAGCTTTAAGATAAGTTATTTTGAATATCTTTTAGCGTACTTTTCGCATTTTGAACTCGCTTTTATCTTGATAGCGATTATACCTGAAACTTCTGTTTTTCATTCGCTACTGAGTTTAACGAATTATCTTAAGGATGAAAGACCTAGCGGAGAACTCAGAAAACCATTTGATCTGAAAGAAATAATGGAGAAAGGAACTTTTGATGTTCAGGTTGGAATAAACAAAACCTCGGACATAAAGGGATTCGACAGGCTTGAATTAGAAGCCTGCATGCACTGCTATAGATGTCAAGATGTATGTCCAGCTTATGCCGCGGGCAGGCCTCTTTCGCCAACCGAGCTTATAACTGAGCTTAAAAAAAGCATCAATAAAGAAAAATCAATATGGGACTTCATTAAAGAAGATACGATATGGTCGTGTACTACGTGCGGCGCGTGTATTGAGGCTTGTCCAGTTTATATAAGGCACACAGATTACATAGTAGATTCCAGAAGAGCACTTGTCATGGATATGAAGCTGGACGAGAAAAAAAATGCGCTTCTGCTATCTTTAAGTTCTCAGGAAAACGCTATAGGAGTTCCAAACCAAGAAAGAAATTCATGGCTTTCAGGAGAAGGTATTAAGAAAGCCTCAGAAACAAAAGACGTAAAAAACCTGCTCTGGGTTGGATGTATGGGAAGCTTTGATCCTGAAGCTAGGGACATAGTAAAGAACTTTATTGAGATTATAAAGAAGGCTGGAGTTCAAGAATATTATGCCTATCTTGGAGAAGAAGAAACCTGTTGTGGAGATCCTGCAAGAAGAATAGGAGAGGAAAGCAAGTTCCAAGACCTTGCTATAAAAAATATAGAGTTGTTTAAGAAATATAACGTTAAAAACATAGTAACTATATGCCCCCATGGATACAATACCTTCAAGAATGAATACCCTAAAATAGATCCATGGATGAAAAGCGTTAACGTGAAACATTATTCTGAGGTTATACAGGAGCTTTTGGAGAAAGGAAAAATAAACGTAAGAATGTCTGAAGAAGTGTTAACAATACATGATCCGTGTTATCTTTCACGGCACAATGGAGTTGTAGAACCTCAGAGATTTATTTTAAAAAAGGTAGGCAAGATAAAAGAACCACAACACGCTGGCAAAAACACTTTTTGCTGCGGAGCTGGCGGTTCAAACTACTGGTATGAGGTAAAAGAAAACGAAAAAATAAGCCATATAAGATTCAAGGAGTTAAGAAACACTGGGGCATCTTCAATAGTTGTTCTTTGTCCATTCTGTAATGCCATGTTAAACGATGCTTCAACAGTTCTCTCCGATGGAAAAATAAAGGTAAAAGACATCGCGGAAGTAGTAAGAGATAATTTAGTATAACTGTATAAATATCGATTTATACCTTTATGAGAGTATGGAAAAAGAGCTTTATGGTAAAAGGGCTCTTATAACAGGCGCGTCAACCGGAATAGGGGCCGCAACAGCTTTAGCTTTTGCCAGAGAGGGCGCCTCTATAATAATAAATTATAAGAAAAGCGCTGAGGAAGCAAAAAAGGTTCAGGAAAAAGCTATAAGCCTTGGGTCTGAAGCTTACATATTTAAAGCGGACGTTACAAATGAGGAAGAAGTTAAACAGCTAGTAGAATTTACCAGAGACAAGTTTGGAAGCATAGAAGTACTAGTAAACAACGCTGGAGATCTTATCGAACGGAAGCCATTTATTGAAACTGACTTGAACTATTGGAGAGCTCATATAGATCTTAACTTGACTTCGGCTTACATTGTTACAAAAAACTCTCTGCCTTTACTGCTTAGCTCTAAAAACAAAGATAGATCGATAATAAACGTTTCATCAATAGCCGCTATAACTGGAGGAGGGAAGGGTGCAGCTGCTTACGCAACAGCCAAGGGAGGTTTAATGACCTTTACAAAAATGAACGAAAGCCCCGCCTCTTCTAGAGGCGGGGATGCTGAACCATCTGCCCTTGCTAACGTGTTTTCTCATGAAAAAGGCTTAAGTATTTATATTCTTAATTAGGATAAAATAACGAAAGCTTGCGTCGATCAAACACGGTGCGCATCATTGCAGGAAAAGAAACAAAAGCTAAACTAACGGCTCTAGGAAAGGCATTCGTTGATTGTTGGAACGAAGTTAATAAATTGAGGCTTGAGCAGTACAAAAAGCACGAGCCTGTAGATTTTAATAAAACAGAAAAAATAGTTTATGAAAAATTCAAAGCTGTATTGCACGGGGCAAACGTTCAGCAAGTAACGCGAAAGAACGCTTCTACGTGGAAATCTTTCTTCAAGCTAAGCAAAAAGAAGAAAGAAAATAAATTGCCCAAGTGGATGAAGCCAAAGCCTCCTCACAAAAAGAGAGAAGATTTGTTTTTGCTGATTAGAAACGACAGGTACAGGATTGAAGGAAACGAAATATTCTTGATGGATTTTAAAATGAAACTAAAGTTCAATGGCAAGCTCAAGTGGGTCGGCAAACAGGGAACCCTTGAAATATTTTATGATACCGTGAGAAGAAAGTGGTACGCAAGGATTCCTGTGAGTGTAAAAGTAAATAATAAACCAAAAGGCAAAATGAAAGCTGGCATCGATCTAGGCATTACAAACCTTGCAACCGTTGCTGTTCAACACGGCTCGTGGATGCTTTTTAAAGGAGGTTCAGTGCTTTCAGAGTTCAAGAAGATAACAAAGCGCATTTCAATAGAAGAAAAGAGGCTTGCAAGGCATGGCTTGAAAACTAGCAGGAAGCTTGAAAAACTTTACAAAAAGCGTTCTCTTTTGCTTAAGAACGCTAGAGAAGGACTAGCAAGGGAAATCGTAGAGAGACTGTATGATAAAGGAGTAGGGGAAATATACATCGGCTACCCAAAGGGCATAGCTCAGGATAAAGGAAACGAAAAGAATACAAACTTTTGGAGCTATCTTGCAATAATAAAGCGAATCAAGAACGTTGCACAAGAATACGGAATAAAGGTTAAGCTCGTGGATGAGGAAAATACATCTAAGAAGTGTTCCCTGTGTGGGGAAATTCACGAAAACGGGAGGA